>Ga0209018_1000648_pt1 | contig 31334 bp, 18 predicted proteins | sample YNPBryBLVA2012_FD_185814 | JGI IMG/M metagenome (GOLD analysis project Ga0209018, IMG submission 185814) | Anoxygenic and chlorotrophic microbial mat microbial communities from Yellowstone National Park, USA - YNP Bryant BLVA 2012 (SPAdes)... ...
GCCAACGACGACGGCGCCCTGACCGAGTGCAAGGACGGCAACAACGAGGGCGTGGTCCAAGGCGTGTTCTGCGAGCCGCTGACCTGAGCCCTCGTCACGTCATGCGCTTGCGCGCACATCGTCGAGCAGCCCGGCTGACCCGGAGTCGAGTTCGGCATCCATGGCCTCCACGAGAGCCGCAATCGTGCGTGCTGGCGGCGGGGTTGTGCCGAACGGCGTGCGCCCGACCGTGCGGAGGAAGCGCAAGGCGAGCCCGATGGGCTGCGCGTAGTCGCGCAGAAAAGCGCTGTCGACGAACGTGCGCAGGATCTGTCGCAGCGCGAGCGAGGATGCCTGGTCCGAGGCGGTCCAGGCGCAGGCGAGATCGAGAACGTCGGTCGAGAATGCGGCATAGTAGTGGTCGAGGCGCGACGGATAACGCTGGATGAGCCAGCGATCGAGGAGCATCTCGACGAGGACGTGGGCAGCCATGGTGGCATGTCGAAGGTCGGGCCAGGCCCGGACGACATGGGGCGTGAGCAGCGCTACGCGGCGGGTGAACTCCGGGTGACCATGGAATGCAGCGTCGGTTCGCAAGTGGCTGTCGATACCGGCCGCCAGCGCTGCCACCTGCGGATCGCCTTGTGCCTCACGGAGCTTTCGCAGAACCACCAGGGGCAGCGTGCGTCTTGGCAGGAGTGGCCAGAGGTCCGGTAACGCGGAGCCGACGCGCGCCGCGTTTGCACTGCCCTGAGGTAATACGTAGTCGTGGGCGAGGAAGTTCAAGGCGAATCGTCAGTTGAACGTGGCGGTGAACGTAATATTGGGGGCGAACGCGGTGAGCGTGCTCTTGCTGTCGTAGAGCGTGGTGCTATTCCCGGCGGCGTCGTAGGTTCTGATGTCCACCGTGTCGCTGAATCGGCCCCAGTTGAGGTTGAGCATGCCACCGATTCCCCACTGGCTGCTGACCCATCCTTCCCACCCGACGCCCACGGTTGCGCTGTAACCGCTAGCGCTGGAAGCGTCGTTCTCCTCGCGGTATGTGCTGTTGCCGGGGGTGGGATCGTAGGACAGGAAGCCCGGACCGAATCCGGCGAGCACATGGAATCCCCCCCTCGGCCAGGGATAGATATCCGCAAAGAACTGGAGCCCGCCCATGTCTAGCGAGCCGTTCGTTCCGCCCTTGTCTCCGGCTATCTCCACGTCAGGGTCGGAGGCCTCCGCGATCTGCATTCGCCCGCCGATGATGAAACCGTCGGCCACGGCGCCGCCAAAGCCGAAGTCGAGCGCGAGCCCGCCGCCGCTGAGCTTGGCGTCGTCCCCGCTGCCCTCGGGGTGGATGGTGGTGTGGATCGCGCCTCCGCCGATGGCAAGTCGCATGTAGAAGCCGTCGTGCAGGTGAACACCCCGTTCCTGAGGCGGAGGAGGCACGTAGGGCGGCGGCATGGGATAGCCGTATGCGTACGGAGGCGGTGGGCCGTAAGCGGGCTGTCCGTAGGCAGGATACCCGTAGCCCGGGGGATAGCCGGGGTAGTATCCGGGGTAGTATCCGGGCGGGTACCCGGGCGGGTACTGCGGCGGCGGATAACTCGGGGGAGGCTGCTGCGGCGGCGGCTGCGTCGCCGTCGGCGGTGGCGGCGCTGGAGGCAGTGCCGCTTCCCCTCCGCTGGCTGTCGTCGCGGGCACCGCCGGACCAGGGGGCGGTGCAGGTTGCGCAGGAGCCTGCGCCGCTGCCGTCGCCGCGCATGCACCCGATACCAATGTCGCTGTCACGAACAACCACGGAGCGTTGCGCTTGCTCACCGTACCATCCTCCGTCGTCAGGGCAAGAGCAGCTTGCCAGGGTTCAGGATCCCTTGGGGGTCGAGCAGGCCCTTGACCTTGCGCATCAATGCCTGCATACCGGGGTCCATCTTCGATTGCAACTCCCGCAGCGCCCAGGGCGGCGTCTTGTACATCACGAACCCTCGTTCGGTCATGGCGCGCAGAAGATCGAGGTTTACCGCCCGCACCCTTGCGATCTCCTCCGGGTTTTTCTTGTCGAAGATCGCCAGGAACCGCAGCACACCAAAGCGCCCGCCCTTCATCGACCGAGATACGATCGCCGGGGCGATCCCGTGCTCTACCATGATCCGCACACCGTGGTCTGCCGCCTCGTCGAAGCGCGACAGCGGCCCGTAGGTGCCAATCCATGTAAGGCCCTTGCCTGGATGGTCGGTAAGAAAATCTAAATCGGTAGGGAAAGAGGCAAACTTGTTCATCGCGGGGTTCAGCCCCACCAGCGTCTCCACGTCGAGCGGGTCCTCGTACCTCTCCCCGCCCGCCCGCAGCGCGTCGATGACGCCGCGGAGCGCGTCGCGCTTGTACGCGAGTTCCTCGTGGGCTTCCGCGGTCAGGTCCACGTACAAGAAGAACCGCGGCTCACCGTCGTCGGGCACGGGATGGGGACGCGGTACGCCGAGCATCATCTTGCCCGTGGGCCAGGACAGCCCGCCGATGTCGTCGCAAACCTCCAGGCGACTGAGCCGCCGCATAGCCTCGAACGTACCGTGCGTCGAGTAGGTGAGCATGAACAGCCGCTCGCTGAGCGGGTGCTTCGGGGCGAGGTGGAACGCCGCCTTCGTCACAATCCCCGTGGTGCCCTGCCAGCCGATGAACAGCCCGGACAGGTCAGGGAACGGGCTCTTGGCGAACGGCACGTCCGACAGCGCCCAGGCGCCCGTCTTGACCACGGAGCCGTCGGTCAGTACGACCTCGAAGCCTGCCACGCACTCGCCCATCGCCCCGTATTTCAAAGATCGGTTCGTCAGCCCGTCGAGGGTCAAGTTGGCCAGCACCGAAGACCGTCGCGGCCCCAGGGAGAAGCCGAACGTGAGCGGCAGGTTGGCCGCTTCGATGTGGTCCTTGAGCTGCTGCTGCGTCACGCCGGGCTCGATGATCGCCACCATGTCGTCGGCATGGACGGCGACGATGCGATTCATCCGGCGCAGATCGACGACCACGCCACCTTCGGGGGGAATGGCGAGCCCACCGACGTTCGTACCGGCCACGCGGGGAGTCAGGGGTACGCGCATCTCGGCTGCCACGCGCACGATGGCCTGGACCTGCTCGACGGAGTCGGGCAGCAGCGCAAGTGCGGGTGGGATGGGATCGTGCTCGGAGTAGTCGTCGTTGTAGGCGTCGAGAGCCGCGGGGTCGCTGACGACGCGGTCTGGACCGAGGACGGCTTCGAATCGATGTTTCATGGGGATACCGTTGCGGGCGGCGGCAAGGCTTTTCGGGGGAGTTTGCCGGTCATGATGGGCAACAGTCTGAGCAGCGCGAAGGGGTTGCCGCGGATGGACACGCGCCCCTCGAGCACCGCGATTGCGGCGGCGACGATGCCGCCACCGCCGGATACCAGGGCCACCATCTCGCCCATCGAGCCCGCGATGCGCGCTCGCGTGCGCGGGGCGATGCCCTTGCTGATGACGACCCCCTGCGGGGCAAACGTGATCGTGATCGCCATGGACCCGGCCTGAAGGCCGAAAGCACCGCGCAGACGGCGCGCCTTGCGCGCGAGCTTGGGGCTCTGGAGCCGCTGCTGCAAGAAGCCCTGGATGAGCAGGCCGAGCAGGTTCATCTGCTCGGGTTGATCGACTCGGACCACGCCTTCCACGACTGCCTCCGGCAAGGACGCCCCGCAGCGGGCGACCGACTCACGCTAGCACAGGTGACGGCCCCACGACACGGTGCGGGCGGAAGGATTCAAGGGACGCTGTGTCCGAACATTTCGACCTTCGGGGGCTGCCCCGCGTGGCCGAACACGGCCAGCACCAACACGTGGTCGCGCTGCATGCGAACCCACACACGAGGCACTGGGTCGTCTGGCCTGACGAAAACGTCGGCCTCCGCCCACCCGTCACGATCTTGTCGCAGTGCCGTCATGCCCACCGCTTTCGCCGGTATCCGGAGCCCCTCCCCAATCGCCTTCATCAAGGCCTCCTTGACCGACCATATCGCCGTAGCACGTGCCCGAACCTCGCCGCCCCCGGAGCCGCCGCAAAGCGCGCGCTCCTGCCGCGTGAAATACTCCTGCACAATGGCCGCCGGCTCGTCGATGAAGCGCTCCACGTCGACGCCGACACGCGCGGTACCGTCGCCGACGGCCGCTGCCGCCAGCCCCGCTGTATGGCTGATCGACAACGAGACGGGCAGCACCGTCAACGACTCGTCGTACACCACGGGCGCCCCAAGCGTGTCGGGCAGAATCACGTAGTCGTCCGGCCGGCTACCCGGACGTCCGGCCGCCAGCAGATGCTTGGCGATCCACCTGCCTCGTACGAAATCCTCCCGCCGCTTCTCGGTCGCCCGCGGCCCGATCAGCGCCTGCTCGCGAGCGGATACCACCGACTCTCCGCCGGCTGGTACCGGTCCCGCGAGCAGCGCGCAGCGTATCGATCTCAAGGCTGATATCCGACCAGTCCGTCGCGAAGCGGCTGCCAGATCTCCTCCGGCATCGCGCCGGGCAAGGCCGACGTATGATACCCGCGCATCACGAGCTGAACCTGGCCGGCTTCGTCGCACACCACCGTGTCGAAGCTGAGTCCGTCAGCTTCTTGTGAGGCGGTCACTTCGGCCAGCGCCACCGTGCTGTCCGTGGCTCCCTCCGCCACGCGTAGCTCGTCGATCCTGGACGGCAGCCCGAGCTTCCGCGTCGAGCCAATCTCCACCACACCAGCCGTCTGGAAACACAGCTCTAGCAGGCGTGGCGCGGTGAGCGTGCGGTAGGCCTTCCGCCCTAACGGTGGAAGCGGCTGCGCCAGCCGGCCCACCAGCGTGCGTCCGCTCGCGCCGACGTCCGTCTTCTGCAATACGCGGAACGCATCGCCATGGAAGTAGGCGCGATACAGCGCCTCGCGTCCCACGCTTCCGCCGCCCGCCCGCGCTGCGGGCAGGTCTCGCTTCTCCAACGTGGCCGGTTCCCCGATGACGACCGTCGCTGCGAAGTGACGCCTGGGCTCTGGTGCCTTGCCGGGTGACGCGACCGGCCAGGTCGAGGACAGCACGCAGTGCGCCTGGAGACCGTGGGCCGTGTCCACCAGGCGAACCGTCAGCTCTGCTTGACGCTTCTCGTCGCGATAACACTTGAGCGGCGCCTCGAAGGTCACGTCCCTGAATGCTACGATACGTGCGCCCGGCAGCAAAGCGTGCACCGCCTGCGCAAAGGCCTCCACACCCATCACCCCCGGCATCACCGGCACACCGTCGATACGGTGATGATCGAGGTAGGGCTCCGTCGGATCCAGCTCCAGTCGCAGCACGACTCCCTCGTACGGATCGGCGCTCACCAGCGTCAGTTCGAAGGGGCCTGTTCCGTCACCGTCTGCCACGGTCACACGCGCTCCGGGCTCCGCGCCTCCCGTCGGATCCCGTCGTGCCACCAGCGTGCCCAGCGCCCCGGCAACCACGATCTCGCCGCGACGCCCGCGCTGGATCTCGTCGCGCACCACCGGGACGCCGTACGCAGGCTCCAGCATTTCGATACCCGCACGCTTCATGATCTCCGGGATGCTCCCGCGGGTCGCCATCCCGATCGAGCCCCAGGCCGTCCAGTCGATGACGATGCCTTGCGTGTCGGGGCGGAGCGTGCGTAGCGCCGACGTCGTCTTGCACAAGAAGTCATTGGCTGCGCTGTAGTCCGTCTGTCCGGCATTGCCGAACCTGCCGGCCACGGACGAAAACGATACGATTGTGCCCACCTTCGCACCGCGCGTCGCGGCCAGCAGGTTGTACATACCGATCGCCTTGACGTCGAATACGAGGTTGAACTCCTTTTCGTCCTTGGTGTCGAGGCCGCGGCTCCGCTCCAGCCCGGCCGCGTGCACGATCACGTCGATCCTGCCATGCTGCTCAAGAATCGAATGCACCACTGCGGCCACTGCCGCCGTGTCCGTCACGTCGCAGCTATGATAGTGCGCCTTGGCCCCGGCCTGCTCCACCGCGCGAATCGCAGCCAGCGTCACGGCCTCGCGCTCGATGCGCTGCAACTCGCGCTCCACCATGACCGGCGTGACCCGCTCCGTCGAGGTCTTGCGCAGCCGATCCATCACGTCACGCTTCAGCCCCTCCCGGTCCGCATGGAACCGCTCCAGATCCGGGTTGGATCGATCGGGCTCTGGCGGCAGATCCAGCAGGTGGAACACGCCACGCGACGCCAGCGCCAGGTCCGCCGTGATGGCCGACGTGATCGCGCCGCCCGCGCCCGTCACCACGAACACGGAGTCCGAACCCAGCACCGGCCCCTTGCCGTGCCCCGCCGGCAGCCTGTCCTCGAGCAGGGTCACACCGAATCGGTGGCCATCACGATACGCGACCTCAATCGCACCCGCGTCGCGCTCCACTTCGCCAAGCAACGCGGCAGCCACTTGCGCCGGGTCGGCGGTGTTGTCGAAGTCCACCACTTTCACCAGCGCATGCTCGCGCTCCTTCGCTAGCGCCTTCGTGAAGCCGCTCACCGCACCCGATACCGGCGCGACCGATGGCGTCGACCCGTAGCCGAGCGTCCCTCCCATCCGCGTACCCGCCAGGAAGAACACGCCCCTACGACCCAGGTCTTCGTACAGCCCCCGAGCCAGCCGGTAGACCGCTCGCACTCCCGTGTTCAGCCGCGTCCGGAACTCGTCCGCACGCTGCTCGTCAAGCGGGGGTTCCGGGTCCAGCGACGACAGGAAGAATACGCCGTCGATGGGCTTGCCGTCGGCTCCCGCTCGCACCTTCGCAACGATGTCGTCGCCGGTCGCCTCGCCTGCGATCCGCACAACGCGGGCGCCACGGTCCTGTAGCAGCGCCCCGAGCTGTGCGCCTGCCTGGCCCTGGTCGGTGACGATCACCACGGTGGATCCAGCGCCTACCGTGACGCCGGTAGGCGCGCTCAGGTCGAGCGATGGTCGCAGCATGGGAGCGGGAATGAGCCTGCGCGCACGGCTTGCCGTGTCACCCTGCCACGGCGCTGCCGTGACCGGCTGCTTCTCCGAGCTTGTCGGCGGCTGCGCGGCTTGCTTGCGATTCGCTTTGACGAACCCCACCACATGCCCGAGCGTCGGATAGTCCCGCAGCTTCAGATCCGTGACGCGCGGGATGTCGAATCGCTCGCGCACCACCGCGAAGACCTCCGCCTGCTTGACGGTGTCCACGCCCAGGTCCGCCTCGAGATCCAGGTCCGGGGCCAGCATGTCCACCGGATAGCCGGTTTTCTCGGACACAATCTCCAACACGATACGCATCACGTCGTCGTCGCTCTCCGTCATCGCCGCTGTCGTCACCGGCTTTGCCGGCGTATCCGCGGCGGCCTTCGGGGCCGGCGCGGGCGCGAGGTCCGGACGCCCAGCCCGCACGTAGCCGATCACGTGCCCCAGCGTGGGGTAGTCGCGCAGACGAAGGTCATCGCGCCTTGGCAGCGAGAACGCCGATCGAAGCTCCGCGAACACTTCGGCCTGCTTGACCGTGTCGATGCCCAGATCCGCTTCGAGATCCAGGTCGAGGGCCAGCATGTCCATCGGGTAGCCCGTCTTGTCCGAGACGATCTGCAGCACCTTTGCGGTGATATCGTCGGCTGCCGCGGACGCCGTGGGTGCCGTTGGCGCAGGAGCCGCCTGGGGCTGCAGCGCCGCGACTCCAGCGCTCGCCGCTGGCCCCTCCGGATGCCCGAGCCCGCTGCGCACATAGCCAATCACATGTCCGAGCGTCGGATAGTCGCGGAGGCGAAGATCGTCCTTGCGCGGCAATCCGAAGGTGGTCCGTATCTCGGCGAAGACTTCGGCTTGCTTGACCGTATCGATACCCAGATCCGCTTCGAGGTCCAGGTCGAGGGCCAGCATGTCCATCGGATATCCGGTCTTTTCCGCGACGATCCGCAGCACGCGATCGGCCAGGTCGTCAGCGCCTGCAGCCGCTCGCGGCTTCTCCTCCGATGGTGCCCGCGCAGCCACCGGTTCGGTCACGCCAAGCCCGCTGCGTACGTACCCGATCACGTGCGCAAGCGTCGGATAGTCGCGCAGGCGAAGGTCGTCTTTGCGAGGTAGTCCGAAAGCCGTACGGATTTCTGCGAACACCTCGGCCTGCTTGACCGTGTCGATACCCAGGTCCGCTTCGAGGTCCAGGTCGAGGGCCAGCATGTCCATCGGGTAGCCCGTCTTGTCGGCCACGATGCGCAGCACACGCTGCTCGAGATCATCGGCCTTCGCGGGCGCCTGGGGTGGAATCGACGGCGGACGCGGCGGCGTGGACGGTGGTCGCGCAGGTGTCGACGGGGGAGGTGGCGCGGCGACCGATGCAGCAGCCGTCTGCGTGTGCGCGCCCTGTTCTTCGCGTACCCGCGTCCGCGGCACGTCGCCCCGCTGCCATCCCGTACCCTGCGGCGGTTCCGTCGGGACGCCTTCGTCCCGTACCCGCAGCGTTCGATGCTCCACGTAGGTGCTCGCGGTGGGGTAGCCCGACATCGCGCGGAGCCACGACGAGTACCGCACGGAGTCCGCCATGCGGTCGTCTTTGCCGGCGACTCGACGATACAGCGTGATCGCCACCTGGGACCCGAACCCTGCGGAGAATCGCAGCGCGTACTCGACCGGATAGCTGCCGCCTCTGGACAGATTGAGCGGCCCGAGCTCCGGATCCACCTCCTTGAAGTTCGGGATCGGAGGAACCACCCGGCGCTCGAGGATCTTCACCGCCAGTGCGTCTTCGATCCCCACCCCCATCGGGTGTCCGGTGAAACCCTTGGTGTTTGCGATGACGATGTCGGACGCCCGCTCCCCGAACGTATGTCGCAGCGCGTGCACCTCGGCGGACGCGCTTCCGCCGCGGGCCGGCGTGTACGTCTCGTGCGAGATGAACACCGTCTGCCCCGCGATCTGCCTGCGATCGATGCCGTGCCGACGCTCCGCCGCCGACACGATCCCATCCATCACCTCACAGATGTGGTTCACGTCCAGTCGCGTGCCGTGGAATGCGCTGTTGGCCGTTTCGGTCGCGAGAATCTCGACAATCCCTCGCATGCCGCGTTGCCGTACCGCATCTTCGCTCTCCACCACGAGCGCACACGCACCCATGCCCAGGATCATCCCGTGGCGCCTGCGGTCGAACGGAAGCGCCGCCTTGGTCACGTCGCTCTCGGTCGTTGCCGCACCGGTCGCCAGGAACCCGGCCCCGATCCACTCCAACATCGTATCGCTCGTGACATCGTCGGCCGCCACCACGATCACCCGCGCGCATCGCCCCGACCGGATCCAATCCTCCGCCGTGGCGATCGCGAGCGTCGTGGAAGAGCACGCCGCGTTGACCTGGGTGTTCGGCCCGCGCGCGCCGATGAGTTCGGCAAATTGCGAATGCCCCATCGCGAGGATTTCAAACAGGAACTTGCGCTCGAAGCGGTACGGCGACGCCTCGAGCTTCTTCCGCTCCGCGTCGATGAGTGCGTCGATCGCCCCTGCCGTGCTTCCCGCAGCCTCCTTCGCCCTTTGCAGCGCCTCGATCCGCGACAGCGCCGCCTTGTAGGCGTGATACTCTCCCATCAGCTCCGCAAAGCGGTTGTAGCCCGGGAACGCCGATGCGAAGATCACACCCGTCTCGTCCGCAAGGGGCTCCGGCAACATCCACCGGTCAGGCAGGAATGTGCCGGTCGACGTGCGGCGATACCTGCGCACCAACGGAATGCCTGCGTCTCGCAGCGCCTCGAGCCCTGCCGCCACCGCCATCGACGTGGTGATGTCGTAGGCGCTGGCGCGCTCCTCGGCAATTCCAAACTCCGCCACGAGGTCGAACGCGCCTCGTCGGCCCGCGAGCTTGAGCACGTCCGAGGTGTCGGAGATCAGCTCTAGCGTCGGTGACGCCTTCTCGCTCTTGATCAGGCGCACCACGTTCTTGTCGAGCATGCGCTCGCGCAGCGGCTGCGGAATCGCTCCGATCATCTGGTCGCCGCGCAGGATCCGATCGAAGCCGGCGTCGTCGAAGAGCTTGTCGCCAGGCAGGCCGATGCCCGCGCCGGTCACCACGACCGATCCTTGTGCGGCATAGGGATCCCGCGTGGGGGCCGGCACCGGCGCAAAGGTGAGCTCCGCGCTGCGGGTTCCCGCCGCAGGCTGCGCCCCACGATAGACCCTTATCCCCCGGTCCAGGAACTCCGCAAACAACTTGCCCAACTCCAGCGTGGTCGCCAGGTCGACCGGCTGCGGCGGGTCAGGCGCTCGCTCCGGAGCCAGCGTGTCGCCCAGATGCGCAGGGCCCGGATCCACCAACGAAGCGGCAGCCCGCACAACGGGGGCGATACCCACGTCAACCGTGGGCTGGGGAGGCAATGGCCTGGCCGCGACCGTCGTCTCCGACGCAGGAAGAGCCTCGGCGGTTGGTGCAGACCGTATCTCCGGGACAGGGTCCGGGACCGGCTCGGCGCACGGGCGACCGCGTCCAATCGAATACAGATAGGCCAGTGCAGCGCCGAACGAAGCCTCTGGGCCCGTCTTGGGGTTGTTCGTGGCCAGCGCCACGATGTCGTCCTTTTCGCCGAGACACTCCTCGGCGAACGACGCGAGCACTTTCTTCGGGCCGACCTCCACGAACACCCGCACGCCCTCGCGATAGAGCGTCTCCAACCCTGCGGTGAACTGCACGGGCGCCGCGATCTGGCGCGCCAACCGGTCGATGATACCCGGCCGCGCGTCCGGCCCGCTCGGATAGGGTTCGCCGTCGACATTGGCAATCACCGGGAGTCGCGGCGGACTGATCCGGAGCCCCTCGATCACCTTGCGCAGCGGCTCGCTCGCCGGCGCTACGATCTCCGAGTGGAATGCATGCGATACGTTGAGCGGGATCACCTTGAGCCCCGCGTCACGCAGCCTCTCGACCGCCTCGTCCACCCCCGCGCTCGACCCCGCAATCACCGTCTGCTTGCGCGAGTTGCGGTTCGCCGCGACCACGTAGCCCTTCACCTCTCCCAGCACACGCTCGATCTTCTCGTACGGGCCGATGACCCCCGCCATCTTTCCGGGGTCCGCCAACGATACGTTCGCCATCTCGCGCGCCCGTGCGCTCACCGCGACCAGCGCGTCCGCGAATGGCATCACTCCCGCCGCCACCAGCGCCGCGTACTCGCCCAGACTGTGGCCTATCACCATGTCCGGCCCGATCCCATAGTCCCCCAAGAGACGTGCCAACGCGATGTCCGCCGCCAGCATCGCCGGTTGCGTCACCGTCGTGTGACGCAGCGCCTCCTCTGCTTGCTCGAGCCGCTTCGGGTCCGCATCCTCCACGAAAATGAGCTGCGTCAAGAGCCTGCCATCGAGCCGGCTCTTCATCACATCGTCTGCTTCGTCGAACACTTCCCGGACCGTTGCCGATACGTCGCGCAGCTCGCGGAGCATGTTCACATACTGCGATCCCTGCCCGGGGAACATGAACGCGATCTTGCCCGGAGCCTCGCGGCCACGGAATACGCCCTTGCCGCGTGCAAGACGCCACGCCGCCGGCCGATCGTCGTCGATGACTTCCAGGGCCTTCTGGCACCGATCCTTGAGCTCCTTCGCAGAGCCGAAATCGATCGCGATCCGCTCCTGTGCGCGCATGCTCTGCGCGCTCGGCAGTTGCTTGTCCGGCAGCTTGCCCGCATCGGCCTCCGCGATCAGGCGCTCGAGCTGGGGCTTGATCTCCGCGAGCGTCGCGCCGGACACCATCACCAGACCGCGGAGCATCGGCGGCTCCCGCAATGCCGCGGCCGCTTGCGTTCCCGACGACCCAGCGGCGCCAACCGCGCTGGGAACCTGCACCTGCGGACGCCTCGTCGTGAGCACGCCCGGGATGTGCTCCTCCAGCACGACATGGAAGTTCGTCCCGCCGAACCCGAAGGCGCTCACGCCCGCCCGCCGGATACCGTGGGCCGGACGGTCCCAGGGACGTGCCTGGGTATTCACGTAGAGCGGACCGTCATCGAAGTGGATGGCAGGGTTCGGCTCGTGGAACTGCGCCGAGGGGGGAAGCGTCTTGTGGTGCAGCGCGAGAATCGCTTTGAGCAAGCCCGCTGCGCCGGCAGCGGCCTTCAAGTGGCCGATCTGCGACTTGATCGAGCCCAGCGCCACCGACCGCTGCGGCAGACCGTGCCCCCGGAATACCTCGTTGAGCGAGGCGACCTCCGCCACGTCGCCCACGGCCGTGGAGGTTCCATGCGCTTCGATCAGGCCCACCGTGGAGATCGGGAATCCCGCGCGCTCGTATGCACGCAGCAGCGCACGCCGTTGCCCTTCCGGGTTCGGCGCCGTGATGCCCTTGCCACGTCCGTCGCTCGAGCCACCAATCCCGCGGATGACCGCGTAGATACGGTCTCCCGCACGCTCTGCGTCCGCAAGACGCTTCAGGATGTACACCGCCGCGCCTTCGCCCATCACGAACCCGTTTGCACCCTTCGCGAACGGACGCGACCCGTCCGGCGACAGTGCCCCGATCTTCGAGAACTTGATGAAGGTGCCCGCGCTCATGTTGCGGTCCACACCCCCACAGACCGCCACGTCAAATGCGCGGGAGACCAACCCCTCCACTGCCGCATCCAGCGCCGCGAGCGACGACGCACAGGCGGCATCACAGATGAAGTTGGGACCGTGGAGGTCGAAGACATTCGCAATCCGGCCTGCCACCACGTTCGCCAACTCCCCTGGCATCGAGTCCTCCGTGATGGGCGGCAGATGGTCGACCGATGCCCTCACCGCATGTTCCAACTCGGCTCGCGTCGAATCGTCCAGGTTGCGCCAGGCGGGCGTTGCAAGCAGCTTCCGCAGCAGCGTCGGAGGCGCCGACACCCGAAGTGTGGTGTGGTAGTGCATCTCTCCGCCCATCGCGTTGCCCAGGATTACGGCGGTCCGATGCAGGTCGAGCGGCCGGTCCGGGTGCCCGGCGTCGGCCAGCGCTTCCCGCGTGCACGCGATGCCCCACTTCTGCGCGTCGTCCATCGCCGCGGCCACCTTCGGCGGAATGCGGAACTTGAGACTGTCGAAAGCGAAGTCCCTCACCCAACCGCCGATCTTCGAGTACGTCTTGTCGGGTGCCTTCGGATCCGGATCCCAATGGTCCTCGGCGCTCCATCGGTCCGCCGGAACCTCGGTGATCGAGTAGCGCGCATCCAGCACGTTCCGCCAGAAGCTCGATGCATCCGGTGCGTCAGGAAGCACTGCCCCCACGCCGATGACTGCGACCGCGCGCTCCGCTGTTTCCCATCCTTCGAAGCTCATTGACTACCGTCCCTTTTTCAACCGAGCAGCCTCGGGGTCTCAGCCCTTCAGATCCATACCCATCGTCGCCTTCGCGACCGTATCCATGTCCGCAAGCAGCGAACCATACCCGCGCCACATCGCGTCGGCTCCAAGCATCCGCGCCGTCTCCGACGCCGCCGACGCATCCACCGCGTCGGCCCCGCGCAACCACCTCATCGCTTCCTGGACCACCGCGCCGAGCACCTCGCGCGCATACGTGCGCGCCATCGCCCGCATCGTCGCCGCATCCGACCGCTTCGGATCGTGGTCTGTCCGCACCGCCCATCGGCACATCACCGCGGCGGTCTCCGCCAGCGCCACCATCTCACCCATCCGGAACAGCACGTGCTGGTGTCTCGTCAAGCGCGCCGCACGCGCGCGCTCCATCGTCTGCCCGATGCACCGCAACGCAGCTGCCGCAAGCTCGGCGCCCGTGTCCGGCTCCCGCTTGCCAAAGTCGTCCATCGCCCTCGCGGCCTCTTCCCAGATCTGCCCCCGCGTCTTGAGGTGCTGCTGCCATCGGTCCCGCCCGATCGTCCACTGCAGGATCTCGCTGGTCCCCTCGTAGATCGTCGTGATGCGCACGTCCCGCGCGATCTTCTCCACCTCGTACTCCCGGATGTACCCGTAGCCCCCGTGCGCCTGGATCGCCGCATCGGCCGTCGCCTTGCCTGCCTCCGTCGCCACCAGCTTCGCGATCGCTCCCTCCGTCGTCACGTCGTGCTCTCCTGCGTCGATGCGCCGCGCCACGTGATCGATGTACGCCCTGGCCGCCTCCAATCGAACCTTGTGCGGCACGATGAGTTTGTGCGTGTACGCTTGCTTGGTCCCCAGCAGCCCTCCACCCTGCACCCGCTCCGACGCGTACTGCACGGCTTTCTCCAGTGCGGCTTCGCCTGCGCCCAGGCCGAACGCAGCCACCATCAGACGCGTGTACCCAAAGACCTTCTGCGCTTGTGCCAGCCCTTGCCCCTCGCGCCCGCCCACCAGCCGGTCCGCGTCCACCCGCACGTCCTGAATCGATATCGCCGTCGTGTTCGACGCGCATATCCCGTGCTTCTCTTCCGGCTTCGATGGCTCGAAGCCGGGCGTCCCGCGCTCCACGATGAAAAAGGATGGGCCGTCGGGCGCCATCGCGAGCACCGTCGTGATGTCCGCCACCCCGCCGTTCGTGATGAACTGCTTCTCGCCGTTCAACACGTATCCCACCACCCGGTCGCCCTCCAGAACCCGCGTCGCCGTCGCCTTCATCGCACCGAGATCGCTGCCTACCGACGGCTCCGTCACCGCGTACGCCACAACCAGCGCTTCCTCGGCAATGCGCGTCATCCACTTCGCCTTCTGCTCCTCCGTCGCGCCAACCACGATCGGATCCGTCCCCAGGAACGTCGCCAACACGGCCGTTGCCACGCCCAGATCCACCCGCGCCATCAGCTCGCTCACGCGATAGATGTCGAATGCGCCGCCCCCCATCCCGCCATGCTCCGGCGGCAGAAACAACAGGTGCAGACCAACCTCCTTGAACAACCCGTCGATCACGTCGCGCGGGTACTTGTGCCTCGCGTCCAGCTCCAGTCGACGCTTCGGAGGGAGCGTCCGATCCAGGAACGTCTTCAACGTGTCCAGCAGCAAGTGCAGCTCGTCAGGTGCCAGCGACATCGATTCCTTCGCTCCGCGTTCGCGATCGGTCGCACCGATCGATGGCTCTCTTTCGTTCGCTTCGTGCGGCAGCGCCTCGCGCTGCCCTATGGCCGACGGGGCATAACACGGCTCATGCGCGTGACGACGACGAAAAAAGCGGCAACCGATGTGACGCCGTGCGTTGCCTGCGTAGCGGCTTTCTCGCGGCGACCTCCATGCGTCCCACGGCGCCGCGATTCCTGGGTCGATCCGTGGGCGCATAGCGCGTTTCGCACGGACGCGCACCACCCTCCGCAGGAACGGCTCCTTCGGTCGGCTTGCTGCCGGCACTACGTGACCAGGCTCGGCCGCAGGCTTGCCGATACCTCCACGCCCCGGCCCTCTGCGCTCTCCATCGCTCGACGCAAGATCTCGTAGGACCGCTCGTGAACGGGCACGAACCGTCCTGTGCCGAACTGACGCTGCGCCGCGACCCGGACCGCTTCCACCTGATGGATCCCGAAGAATGCCGTGCCGATCCTGTCCGCCAGAACCCGGTCCAGCTTGTTGCTCACCGCCACCACGTCCGCGGGCAGCGGGCCGAAAGGATCCAACCACTGGATCGAACTCGGGTCCACACCCGCTGGAGGCGGCTGCCAACCCGCACGCACCACCTTCGAGGGGTCCATCGGATCCAGATGCACGTAGGTCGCACCGACGTCCACCGCGCGATCGACCACGCCCCTCACCACCGCCTGGTGCGAACGGAAGAACACTTCCTCAGGAAGCGCGGTTGTCGGATCGATCCCGTACGAAGCGAGCTGAAGACGCGGAAACACGTAGCCAGACGCAGACCCCGGATCGACCCATCCCACGCTGTGTCCGGGGATGTCTTCGACCGTTCGGATGTCGGAATCCACGAGGGTGAAGAACACCGAGAAGTACCCCACGCCGAGGCCCCGCTCCGCCGCTGCGACCGCTCGCATCCCCACCGATCGCTCCAACTCCACGAAGAGCGCCGGCGGCAGCCACGCCACCTGCAAGTCACCCGTCGAAATACGCGTTGCGAGATCTTCATACGTCAGTGCCCGATAGGCCGCCACCGGCACGCCTACCTGCGTGGACAGGTACACGGACAGTGCATCGAGCAGCGCGCGATGATGCGCTTCGCTCACGCTTGGTGGGACACCGAACGCGATGCGGTCGGCCGTGGGTCGTGGACGTGGAGCGCCGGGCATGCCCTCACCATACTACGAAGAATGGCCCGGGCATCGCTCGATCCTTGTCCTGCTCGCCGCCAGCCACCCTCCCCCGGCACACCGCCCATCCCTTTTTTTCGAACGGCTGGCGTCCGAAAACATCCTCGTGCATGGCGGCGGAAACGGTCCTCGACTGCCGGGCCGTGTCCCGTCCACCCGCGCCTCGCCGACCCGTTTGCATGTCGAACTCACCGTGCTCGCCAGCAGAAGAGGCGCAGCGCGGCCAAACGCCTCCGGCATGGCGCGCACCAGCGGCCTGCGATCGACGCGCGACGCGGGGCGTCAGGTGTTTGTCATGCCCCGGAGACAGACCGAGAAAGCGTCTTGCGCGAACGCCCACAGGCACGTCGATGGTCACGCCAAGGTCGGACGTCTCGCACGCCCGACTGCGCGACACCGGGGCGATCTCGAGCGCTCGATGGGTGGGATTATCTCGCGACGTGGAGGGTCACGCGCGGGTGGACATACTCTTCGATCTGGTCGAAGTTGAGGTACCTGTAGACATTGTCCCGCTGCGCATCGAGCGCTCGGACGGCCTCGAAGTACTCCGCCGCGGTGGGCATCGCGCCCTTGACGGCAACCACGGCACCGAGCTCCGAGGATCCGAGGTATACCCGCGCGCCGTCGCCCATGCGGTTGTCGAAGTTACGGGTCGACGTCGAGTACACCGTCACCCCGTTGCGGACACGCGCCTGGTTGCCCATGCAGAGGCTGCATCCGGGGATTTCCATGCGCGCCCCTGCTTTGGAGAACACGCTGTAGATGCCTTCGCTCTTGAGCTGCTCGGCGTCCATCCGGGTGGGCGGAGCGACCCATAGCTGCGCCTGAGTGAACCCCTTGCCGTCGAGGATCTTCGCCGCCGCGCGGTAGTGCCCGATGTTCGTCATGCACGAGCCGAGGAACACGTCGTGCACCTGGTCCCCAGCCACCTCCGACAACAGCTTGACGTCGTCCGGGTCGTTCGGGCAGGCCACGATCGGCTCCTTGACCTGATCCAGGTCGATCTCGATAACCGCCGCGTACTCGGCGTCCCGGTCCGGCTCGAGCAGCACCGGGTTGGCGAGCCACGCTTCGACGGCGTCGGCACGACGCCTGAGCGTCTCGGCGTCGCCGTAGCCCTGAGAGATCATCCAGCGCATGAGCGCGGCGTTGCTCCTGAGGTACTCGATGACGGGTTCCTTGTGGAGACGGACGGTCGATGCCGCCGCGCTGCGCTCGGCCGAGGCGTCGGTCAGCTCGAACGCCTGCTCGACCTTCAGGTCGGGCAATCCTTCGATCTCGAGGATTCGGCCGTTGAAGATGTTCTTCTTGCCCTTCTTCTCGACGGTGAGGAGCCCCTGCTTGATGGCGAAGTAGGGGATCGCATTGACCAGGTCGCGCAGCGTGATGCCGGGTTGCATCGTGCCCTTGAAGCGCACGAGCACCGACTCGGGCATGTCGAGGGGCATGACGCCCAGGGCGGCGGCAAAGGCGACGAGGCCAGAGCCCGCGGGGAACGAGATGCCGATGGGGAAGCGCGTGTGGGAGTCGCCTCCCGTACCCACGGTATCGGGGAGGAGCAGGCGATTGAGCCACGAATGGATGATGCCGTCACCCGGCCGCAACGCCACGCCGCCGCGCTTCTCGATGAAGCCGCCAAGGCTCTTGTGCATCTTGACGTCGACCGGCTTGGGATAGGCCGCCGTATGGCAGAACGACTGCATCACGAGCGGCGCCTGGAACTTCAGGCATGCTAGCTCGGTGAGCTCGTCGGCGGTCATCGGGCCGGTCGTGTCCTGCGAGCCGACCGTGGTCATCACAGGCTCGCACGAGGTACCAGGGCGAACACCGGGCAGACCGCAGGCGCGGCCGACGATCTTCTGCGCAAGCGAGTAGCCTTTGCCCGTATCGGGGGGGTTCTCGGCCTTCACGAACAGCGTCGTGTCGCCCAGCTTCAGGTGCTTGCGAGCGCGCGTGGTGAGGGCGCGGCCGATGATCAGGGGCACGCGGCCGCCCGCGCGCACCTCGTCGCCAAGCGTCACGGGGGCGAGCTTGAACGTCGACAGCACCTTGCCCGACGTATCGGTGATCTCGCCCTTGCGCGGACGGATGACGATCTCCGCCCCCATCTCCAGCCGGGTGACGTCGCACCGGATGGGCAAGGCGCCCGAATCCTCGGCGGTGTTGAAAAAGATGGGTGCGATCTGACCGCCGAGGATCACGCCGCCGCGGCGCTTGTTGGGCACGAACGGGATGTCTTCGCCGATGTGCCACAGCAGGCTGTTGCAAGCGCTCTTGCGCGAGGAGCCCGTGCCCACGACGTCGCCTACGAAGACGACCTGCTTGCCGGTCTTGCGCATCTCGGCGATCTTCTGGATGCCGCCGGGGAAGCGCTTCTCGAGCATGCTCAGCGCGTGCAGCGGAATGTCGGGCCGGCTGAACGCCTGCCCCGCAGGGCTGAAGTCGTCGGTGTTGATCTCGCCGGGCACCTTGAACACCACACACCGGATCTCCTCGGGCAGCCCGGGTCGCGTGGTGAACCAGCGCGCCTCCGCCCACGACTGCACCACCTTCTTCGCGTGCGGATTGCCGGCGTCTGCGAGCCTCGCAACGTCGTCGAACGCGTTGAACACGAGCAACACCTTCTCGAGCGCTTCGGCCGCCTTGGGCGCCAGCGTGGCGTGGCCGAGCAACTCGACCAGCGGCTTGACGTTGTAGCCGCCGAGCATCGTGCCCAGCAGGAACACCGCCTCTTCAGGCGACACCACCGGAGACGTCTTGCGGCCGTTGGCGATGTCGGCAAGGAAAGCGGCCTTGACTTCTGCCGCGGGGTCCACGCCAGGTGGGACGCGGTCGGAGAGCAGCGACTTGAGGAAGGCTCGCTCCTGATCTGGCGGACTGACCAGCAGTTCGCACAAGGCGCGCGTCTGGTCGGCGTTGAGAGGGAGCGGCGGGATGCCCTGGCGGGCGCGTTCTTCGGTGTGCTTTCTGTATTCGCTCAACATGGCGCGCGCAGTGTGGCTCCATTGTACCCGTGGATTCAACGGGCAAAGGTCGACCCACCGGGCAGCCACGCTGACCGCTCTTGCCTACGGCTTCCCCGCTACCAGCCGGTCGACCACCCTTCCCGCCTCCAGCGCATCCGCGATCTCGGGAACGTCGGCGAGCGTCACGCCCCGGTACATCACGTGGTGCGGCTCCACGCAGATGGATGGTCCATCGGAGCACATGTCGAGGCAGGAGCAGGAGCAAGCACGCGCCTTGACCCTGTTCAGCCCCCGTTCGGCCAGCACCTTGCGCAGCTCCTCATAGACCGCCTCGGATCCCTTGGCAGCGCAGGAGCCCTTGGGGTTGTCATCGGGTCGACGGTTGACGCACACGAAAAGGTACTGTTCTCGCTGGGCCATGGCCCCCAACCTGCGAGGTGCGCGGGCTGGCGTCAAGCGACCCAACGCGGGGAATGGTTCGCCGTCCAAGCTGTCGGCCAAGACGCAAGGCGGTTGTCATGAACCAGGGACCGCGGACAGCGACGGTGATGGTTGGGAGCAGACGTCGGCGGAAAGTTGGAGCAGACGAGGTTGCGAGCCTGGCCGTGGTGTAGGAAGGTTCCGGGATAGCGCTGGCGGAGGGAAAGACGATGCGCGCGAAGGGCGGGAAGGTCGAGAGGCTGTTGGTGGTGCTGGGTTTGGCGTTCGGCGTCTGCGCGGGGTGCCGGGCCGACCGTTCTCCGGGCAGCGAGCCCGCGGCTGCCGCGGCGTCGCAGAAGGACGACGCAGTCGATGGAAAGGATCGAGGTGCACCCATTCGGAATCGGCGCGAGGAGAGCAGGACGGGAGGTCCTGGGCAGAAAGGCCGCGGCGCGGAAGAGTCCCCCGCGGGGGAGGGCTTCGCGGGGCCACCGCCGGCCGCTGCATCCGCCGCCGGGGGCTACGCATCAGGCGGCGTCCTCGTTCCGGGAGGCGCTGGCGGTGGGCTCGTGTCCGTGGGAGAAAAGCCTGCGCCCGGTTCGCCGGAGGCTCGCATCGACCCCAACGGGCGCTTCGCCACGACCTATCGCCCCGGAGGCGGACACCTGGCTGCCTTCGAGTCGGCCGTCGCGCGCGGGATCATCCCGCAGACCGAGCGCGATCTCGTGGCAGACGTGGGCGCACGGTACGTCAGCACGATGGACGAGCCCGTCGGCAAGGCCCTTGCCATCAAGGCGGAGATGGAGCGCACGGCCGTGCAGCCCGGCGGAGGGCCGACGCACATGCGTCTGTCGTTGCGGTCGACGTCGAAGACGCCGGCGGGCCGTCCACACCTGTCGGTGCATTTGGTCTTGGATGTGAGCGGGTCGATGCGCGGTGAGCCTATCGTCCAGGCGCGTGCGGCGGCCCGCAGCCTGGTGGACAGGTTGGCGTCCACCGACGATTTCTCGCTCACCACGTTCTCGAGCGACGCAGAAGTGAAGGTGCCCGACGGCCCGGTGGGACCACGCCGCGCCGCCATCCGCAAGACCATCGACGACATCCGGGAAGGGGGAGGCACGAACATCGGCGCGGGATTGCAGCTCGCGTATCGCGAAGCACACGCTCGCAGCGTGCCCAACGACGCCGTGCGGGTCGTGCTCCTGCTGTCGGATGGGCGCGCGAACGCGGGCATGACGGAGCCGTCGCGCCTGTCCAGGCTGGCCCTCGACGCCTTCCAGGAAGGCGTGCAGACGAGTACGTTCGGCCTGGGTTCGGACTACGACGGTATCCTGATGAGCAGCATCGCGTCCGACGGTGCAGGGGGCTACTACTACCTGCGCGACGCGGAGCAGATCGCCTCAGCCCTCAGCACCGAGCTCGACAAGCGGCTCGACCCGGTCGCGACGGCCGTGGAGATCCGCGTGCGTCTCAAGCCGGACGTCGGCCTGATCCGGGTGTACGGCTCGCGTCGGCTCAACGCCGAGGAAGCCGCGCGCGTGCGCGCCATCGAGGTGGCTGCCGATGAGCACGCCGCCAAGCACGACCGCATCAAGCGCGACCGGCAAGACGACACGGAGGGCGGCATGCGGTTTCTGATTCCGGCCTTTGCCCGCGACGACAACCACGCGATGCTCTTCAAGCTCGACCTGCCGAAGGGCGTGGGCCACAGGCAAGTCGCCACGGTCGAAATCAAGTACAAGGACCGGGTCGCCAAGAAGAACGTGGCGGATGAGATGCGCGTGGCCGTCGACTATGCGAACAGTGACGCCGACAGTGCAGCGTCGGTCCAGCCGAGTGTGGTCCGTACGGTCCAGGGCTTCGCGGCGGGAGAAGCCCTGCTCGAAGCGGCGAACCTGATCGTCGCGGGGAATTCGCAGCGTGCGGTGGCTATCCTTTCCGAGCGGGAGCAGATCCTGCGGCAGGCCGCCGAAACGCTGCAGGAGCCTGGGTTCTTGCAGGACGCCAGTCGGCTGGCCCGGCTTCGCAGCCATGTCGGATCCGGCGGGCCGGTTTCCGAACCCCTGGTGCTCGCGATGCTCCTGGAAACCGCGGGCCGTACACACCTGCACTGAGGCGGTTGATTTGTGCTTCGAGCGATGGCTGACCGACCCAACCCTCCAGCAGGACGTGATCCCGTGCCCTCGACGCCCATCGATCTCACGACACCAGTCTTCCACGTTGACGTTGTGCCCGGCGGCACCATCACCCTGCGAGGCGCGTTCCACTCGACGCATGATGGGTCGGTGGTCGATGCGGCGACAACGACCTGGCCGTCGGCTGCGCCGGGTGGTTCGTCGGTGGACTCGGATGGGTTGTTCGACCTGGAAGGCGGCGGGTTCCACGTGGTGTCGCGCAACCCGGACACGCACGAGGTCGTGGCGGTTGCCACCAGCGGCCCGGCCGAAGCCTGCGAAGCGTACCACGTGCCGTCGCCCTGCCTGGTGCTGCGCACGATTCATCAGGCCCAGCGACGCATGATGACGACGGCGGAGTGGACGCAAACGCTGCAGGGGGGCATGCAGCTCGAAGTGCAGGCGGTGCCTGTCTACGCACCGGTTGCGTCCTTTGCGGACAAGGCGAAGCCATACCTGATGGTAGCGGGGGTGCTGCTGCTGGTCGGCATCGGCGCGGTGTTGGCCGGGCGCGCCTGGCGCCGTCACACTCGTTCGCCCCGATCGCAGATGCTGCGGCTCGCTGCGACGCTCCGGAAGAAGGTCTTGCGAGCCGACCCGATCCTCGCGGGGCCGCTTGCACCTGCGCTCGAGGGAGCGCTGCGCGCCATCCACCAACGAAAGGTCGACCCAGAGTCCGCGGAGGGCAAGCGCGTGTTCGAAGTGCTCAGGCGTGTCGAGGCGCATCTCGACGAGAAGGTCGCAAGGGACAAGGCCGACCATGAGCGGGAGGCGGCTGACGACCTGGTCCGGCAGGTGGAAGTCGCGCTGGAGGCAGCGGGCGAAGCGGCGCAGATCGGGCGGGCGAGAACGAGATAGTCGACGATCCCTGTATCCAAGGCCATCGCGCGCTCGTGTGCGCGACCGTGCTCCGGGCGGGCTGCGTCACGGCAGCGGCGGCGCGGCGGCTGGCATGCCGAGTCCGATCGCTACTTGCAGTGAGGGCCGTCCGGGGCCGACTGGCAGACCGGCGCAAGCACGGTCAAGCACCCGGTGCATGGGTAGGCGCAGCCCGCGTCGTGGAACGTCTCGACGAGTGCGACGTAGTCATCGAAGGCAACGGGGTTGATGCCACCGATCGGACAGCCACACTCGTCCGTCCCGATCTCCGTGCACTCGATGCCGACCATCTGCGGAATGCAAGCGGTCGCGGCTGGCCGCTTGTCGTCGAGCGCCTGGATCAGCAGTGCACACTCGCTGCTCACCTCGGGGCCGGCGTCGTCGGCGGCGCCGGCGTCGGACGCAGGCGGGGCGGGGCCCACCTCCCAGTTGTAGAAACACGAGGTCGTGGAGGCGGCTCCCAGCAAGACGAATGTCGGAAGCCAAGACGAAGCGCGACGAAAGCCGGTCATGCTCGAACGTCCAGCGTGGCCAGGGGATGGTAGCACGGTCGGGCGCGGCATATTGAGCGGGGGGCCTTTCGCATTTTCGCCGGGAACACCCCGGGTGCCCGCCTTGTCGATTGCGCGGCTACCAGGCGTGTCGTCCACCGCATACGAGCGCCGTAGCCCCACATGAAGGAGGGCCGCAGCGGTTCGACCGAGGTTCCGGGCACGCATCGGTTGCCGGACCGACCAGGGCCCATTCGTTGTCGCATCACGCGTGCGATCCAAGCACCTGACGTGCCAGCCCATCCGGACCCGGGCCGGTCCCGTCGAGGCGCCCTGCATTGCCGCCATGCGAAACGCGCGACGCCGTTGTCGCGGAGTCGAAGAACGGCCCGGCTTGCGGACTCGGGGCCGCAGCGTTGCGGACCACGGTCCACGGGGCGGCGAATCCGGCCGGAGTCGCGGGCTGGAATTGGCCCGGCGACGGACTATCCTGCGTCACCATGTCTTCGAAGGCCCCAGGCGCAGCGGGCGCCCCAGAGAGTGCGAGCTTGACAGAGACGTATGTCGATGGCGCAGGGGTGCGCGCGCCGCTCGCGGCTCTGATCACCGTTTCAGGCGTGGAGGCGACGCCGCGGACGTATCGCCTTGAATGCGGGGTGTGCGCAATCGGGTCGGGACCGCACAACGACGTGGTCATCGACGACCGGGCGGTTTCGCGTTCGCACGTGGAGCTGGAGCTCGTGCCACAGGGGGTGGCGGTACGGGACCTCGGAAGCCGGAACGGCACGTACTTCGGTGCGCACCGAGTGGAGAAGATGGTGCTCGCGCTCGGCAGCAAGCTGAGGATAGGACGCGCGACGGTAGACATCGAGGTCGACCGGGCAACGCTCGAAGCGCCGGTCGAGATGGTGGGGGACCGCTATCTGGGGATGCTGGGGCGATCGCCTTCGATGCGCCAGATGTTCGGGCTTCTGGAGCGGCTGAGGGGGTCGGAGATTTCGGTGCTGATCGAGGGCGAGTCGGGCGTGGGCAAGGAGCTGGTGGCGAGAGCGATCCACCAGGGGTCTCGGCTAGCGGACGGTCCCTTTTTCGCGCTCAATTGTGGTGCGCTCACGCGAGATCTTGTGGGGAGCGAGCTGTTCGGTCACCAACGTGGAGCGTTCACCGGTGCGAACACGGCGCGAAAGGGGGCATTTCTGGCCGCCGAAGGGGGAACGCTCTTCCTCGACGAGATCGGGGAGCTGCCTCTCGAGGTCCAACCGGCGCTGCTGCGTGCGCTGGAGGTAGGTGAGATCCGCGCGGTCGGCTCGGACCAGCCGCGCATCGTCAAGACGAGAGTGTTGGCAGCGACGCACCGGGATCTGGCGCGTGACGTGGCTGCGGGTCGCTTCCGGCAGGACCTGTACTACAGGCTCGCGGTAGTGAAGCTGCGTGTACCCTCGCTTGCGGAGAGGCCGGAAGACATTGCGCTGCTTGCAGAGCACTTCGCGTCGGAGTTGGGAAGCAAACCTTTGCCAGCAGAGGTGTTGGAAGCGTTGAGACAACGCGCCTGGCCGGGCAACGTGCGTGAGCTACGAAACACGGTGCACGCCTATTGCGTGCTTGGCTTGCTGCCTTCCGAGGTTGGCCGAGGGGGTACGGAGGAGCCCTCGGTCGATCGCTTCGCCGCTATCCCGGCGCCGTATGCAGAGCTGAAAGACGCGCTTCTCGCCAGGTTCACACGCGCATACGTGTCGGCACTCATGATACGAGCCGGTGGCAACCAGACCCTGGCCGCGAAGATGGCCGGCATGGACCGCAGCTACCTGGGGCGTCTGCTCGCCAAGTATGGGGTGAAGCCCCAGCAATGAGCGTCGTTGCGGCGCGGAGTCTTCGGGTTGCGGACTGTAGTCTTCGATTCGCGAGCGTTGCGCGTGCGACCGCTCCGACATGACCACTGGAGAACGCGGCGCTTCTGGCATTGCCGGTCGCTGCCCCATGGCGTGGCACGGGGTTCGCTGTTCTCGCCGCCATGATGACGAATCTGCAGAGATGCGAAGGGAAGCTTGCTGCTATCATCACCGGACTTGCGCTCTTTCTTGCGGCATGCCATCGACGTGCGGCTGCCGAGGCCGAAGATGCCATCCCCGCCGTGGCATCCTCGACTTCGGCTTACGTTGGCGTTGCCGATGGTCGTCCGGTACCGAGCCAAACCACACGAACTCGCGAGCCGAACAGCGCTGGCTCGACGGTCGTGGCACCCGGCGTGCGTGACGACGGCTCCGGGGTGAGCGTCGAGAAGGACGGCACGAAGGTGAGGACAGGCAGGGGCGGGACGACGGTGACGGGAACGACCGGGGGACAGCCCACGAACGTCAAAGTCGACGGGACGTCGGTCGACGTGGGCGGTGTGAAGGTGAGGGACAACGAGGTGGTCGTGCCGGGTGTCGGCACGGTGAAGACGGACTGACCGCGGGTGGTGTTGCGAGCAGAGCGTTCTGCGTGGCGCGAGACGTGCACCGGGGAGCTTGGAACGTGGTACGCTCGCGTGCGTGAAGCGGGAGTCCTGCGTCCATTGGGCCACGGTCTGCATCGCGCAACCAAGCACCTTGGTGGGCGTGTTCGTGGCGGTCTTGGGTTGGGCCGGGGTTGCTGACGCGCAGCACGAGCCGCGCACCGATGAAGCCCTGGCGGCGTACGATCAAGGTGTGCAGGCACACCAGTGGGGTGCGTACGCGGAGGCTGCGAAGCTGTTCGCAAAGGCTGACGAGCTTGCGCCCAATGACACGGCCCTGCAAGCGGCTATCGAGGAAGCGATACAAGCCCAGGAGCCCGTGCTGGCGATGACGCTCGTGGACCGGGCGATGTCGAGGCCGCAGTCGGCGAGCCTAGCCGCAGCGGTGAAGGAGGCGAGGAGTGCGTTCGGCGGGCGCACGGGCCGCATCGAGGTGCGCTGCACCGGCACCATTCGATGCTCCCCTGCGATTGACGGCCGCCCAATCGAGCCCGATCGACCGAACTGGGTAGAAGCGGGCATGCGGACGGTGGTTGTGCGCTTCGGCGAGATGCAGGTGCAGCAGTCCGTCGAGGTAGCGCCCGGGGCGAACGAGAAGATCACGGTCGGCCCGCCGTCAGCGGCTCTTCTGCGCCCACCCGTGGCGACTGCCGCCGCCGCTTCATCGGCGCCAGAACCTGCGGTACCGGCCTCGCCCTTGGGCGTGACGCAACACGAGGAGCCGGCCAGCGCGTTCTCGTCCCCGTGGTTCTGGGTCGGCGCGGGGCTGACGCTGGCGTGCGGCGCGGCGACGGTCTGGTCGGCGAGCGACGTGAAGTCGCAGCACGACGGCTTCGTGGCGAGCGGCTGTGAGCGTAGCGGCACGGCCGCTTGCCGTACGGCAGCCGCCGAGGGCAAGGATGCGCAGATGAGAACGAACCTGCTGGCCGCGGCGACCGGACTGCTTGGGATTGCGACCTTGACGGTGGCGCTGGTCCCATCGGTTGCATCGAGCGCGGATGGTCGAGCCGCTGGGCGCTCGGGTGGTCCGTGGATGACCGTCCGCGGTGCGTTCTGACGGGACCGCAATGGCTGCCGCCCGCCCCTCGATCCAAGGAACCTCGGCGCGCTACGAACCGCTGTTCAAGCTGGCCACCGGCGGCATGGCCACCGTGTACGTGGGGCGTCTCGTCGGCGCCCTCGGGTTCCAGCGATTCGTCGCGATCAAACGTCCTCACCAGCACCTGCTCGCCAACGAACGCCTCGTCAAGACGCTCCTGGACGAGGCCACGGTCGCCTCGAGGTTGCACCATCCGAACGTGGTGTCCGTGCAGGACGTCGTCCGTGTCAACGACGACGTTTACCTCGTGATGGACCTGGTGGAGGGAGCGTCGCTGTCCGACCTCGGGCGCGTGGCGGCAGAGCGCTCGATCCCGATTCCGCCTGCCGTGATCCTACGTTGGGCTCTGGACACTTGCGCGGGGCTGCATGCCGCGCACGAGCTGACGAACGACGATGGGCTCCCGCTCGGGCTGGTGCACCGCGACGTGTCGCCGCAGAACGTGCTCGTCGGAGTGGACGGCGTTGCGCGGGTCACCGACTTCGGGATTGCGAAGTGCGCGAACGTGGAGGGGCCATCGACCACGACGGGGACGCTCAAGGGCAAGTACGCCTACATGGCCCCAGAATACGTGCAGGGGCGTGGTGTGGACCGGCGGTCCGACATCTTCAGCCTCGGCGTGATGGCGTGGGAGCTGCTGGCGGGGCGGCGGTTGTTCCTGGGGGACTCGCCGGCGAGCACCATGATGAAGGTGTTGCACGAGCCGGCGCCGGCGCTGTCGACGGTGACGGATGCGTACGGGACGGCGCTCGACGAGGTCTTGTCCCGCGCGCTCGCGAAGCAACCATCGGACCGATGGGAGACGATGGAAGCGTTCGGGGAGGCGCTGGAAGCGGCCGCGCGATCGTCGAAGGGAGTGGCCGGCGCGGCGGAGGCGGGCAAGCTCGTGCGCGCTCTGGTCGGAGAGGATCTCGAGAAGCGAAAGCGCTACATCAAGAACTTGATCGAAGACCGATCGGAGCACGGTCCGCGCGACGAATCCCGCGCGACGGAGCCGCTTCCGCTGCATCTCGAGGCGCTCGATGCAGAGGGTTCCATCGCCGACCGCGACTTGTCCGCGAAGCCGCTGCCCCTCGAGCCCACGGACGCCGAACCGTCGCGACCTGCCGCACTGCCCGCCGTCGAACGCACCAGTAGCGTCCATCCGCCCATGCAGATCTCGCAGTCTGCCACGGGACCAGTTCGGGCGCAGCGCAGATACGCCGGTTTGCTATTGCTCGTAGCGCTGGCGGTTGCCGTCGGCGCCCTCACGCTGGGCATCCGACACATGAATTCCAAACCGACGGAGCCAAGCCAGCCCATCCCGGCAGCGTCGGCATCTCCATCGAGCGAATCGTCCCTCTCGGCGCCGTCGCTTGCCACCTTGCCCGCGTCTGCACCCGTTTCGTGGGGCGATGGGGCAGACACAACCGACGGCGGGAGCGGGACGGGCGCACCAGCGGCGGCGTCGTCGACGCGCGCGGGAGGGCAACGGGAAAAGCGCCGTTCGGAAGCTGAGCGCGGAGCCGAAGGCGCACGCGAATCGAGGGGCAGCCGCGCTGACGCCGGCGCTGTTGCGCAGCCGGTGGAGGAGATGGCAGGGGAACCTGTCACGACGCACAAGGTGCCTCCGCCCAATCCGTACGCCACGGTCCACTAGCCGCAGCGGATTCCGCGTTCGAGTCCGAAGCAGGCGCTCGCTGCCAACGGCGGCCAGGGTACCCGCGGACTGCGGTCCTCAGGGATGGTCGTGCGCGTCCTGTGATAGCTGCTGCATGCGATGCCGTGTCGACACGGGCGGAGCCCAGAGTCCGGTTTGCCCCGCTGGCTGGTCGTGCGCTTGGGACTCGGCCATGCATGGCGACCCGATTTGCGTGGGTCATGGGAGCGCCGGCGCGACATGCAGCGATCCATGTCCGAGTGGGTGTTGCAGCCCGAGCGGGATCCCGTGTTGCGAGCCACCGTTCTGCTGGCGACTGCGTCGGATCTCCGAGCTGTCGCTGATTCGAGCCGGCGAACGCCGGGGAAGGGAAGGGGGATACGTCGCCAGGCTACCGACACGCGAACACGTCGTCGAAGTAGGCAGTCTGAGGGACAGGCAACCATGCGCTCGTGCCGTTTGGGCGGATCGAACCATAGGTTTCGATGGCGAGGTAGCAGCGCAGGAAGGGCGGGTTGACGTTCGTGACCATGCCGCAAGCGACGGTTTGGAGGTCATCGCCGGCCGGGACCCAAGTGCCGCCCACGCCAGCGACCTCGAGGTACAACTGGGAGAAGTCGTCGTTGGCGCGCGCAATGAGCTTGTACCATCGTCCGGTCTGGATGGGTCCGATCGGGGTCGTGGTGCCGCCGTGGCGAACCCGGGCCACCTTGTCCACGCTGTCGAGCTCGATTCCCACGGCGATCTCGACGCCATCCGGGAATCCAAACGCCGCGCCGACCTCGCCGGTCGCGTTGGAGGCAGTGGGATCGGCGACCCAGATCATCGTTTCCGCTCGGCGGAAGGGCAGGTGTTGCAGACTGCTGGACCCACTGTCGATCGTCGCCCGGTAGGTGATGGATCCCTGTCCGCCAGCGGTCAGCCTCAACACCGAGGGAGCGCTCGGCAGGGCGTCTGGACCGGTGGTGACCCGCTCGGCCGAAGAGCCGGACGGTGGCACGCCAGCGCTGGACAGCTTGCCGGAGTAGGCGATTCCTACGGGACCGTCGAATTCCTCGATGAGACGGCAGCAAAGCCCGTGGCTGGAGCACTCGTCGCCGGATGCAGTGCAGTTTCCTGGGGTGCCCAGCGGGCAGGTAAGCCCGCACACCGGATCGAATCCGCACTGCCGGTTCCCGCAGTCGGGCACGCAATCGTCGGGAATCGGCTCGCACTGGTTCGACGCATTGCAGCGTTGCCCGGTCTGGCAGGTGTTCGGGCACTGCCCGCCGCACCCGTCCGACCCGCATTGCTTTCCGTTGCAGTCGGGAATGCAGGCGCACACGTTCTGCTGGATGCCCTCCACGCACTGGTAGATTGCCCCGTAAGCCTCGCACCCGTTCGGGCACTCTCCACCGCATCCGTCGCTGCCGCAGATCTTGGCGGTGCAATCCGGGATGCACGTGCATACCCCATTCTGGCATGTCAGGCCATCGTCACACTGCCCGGCATGAGTGCCGCACGTACCCCCGCAACCGTCGGGGCCACAATTCTTTCCGTTGCAGCTTGGAATGCACTCGCTCCCCTCCACAATATCGAAGCAACCGGTCCACAGCGACTTCTCCCACTCCTTCTTCTTCTTGAGCCCCCAGAAGCTGGCTTGCGCGCTCGCGTGGACGCCCAGATCGAGGCAGCCGTCGAGGTCCCAATCGATGGTGCTGGCGGCGCCGCTGTGGGAGTGAAACTCGGCCCCCAGCTTCAGCCGCGGATTCGCCGTGAAGCCAGCATGAGCCTGCAGCTTGACTCCATCGTAGCTGCCTCCGAGCCCAAGCGCCAGAATCGGCTTCACACCCGCTTCCACCGTCACGGTGCCGTCCAACGTCCACGTGGGCGGCTGCTCCCACTCGCTCTCCGACGTGTGAATCGTCCCCGAGTCCCACGACCCATTGTTCATCGAGAACCAGAAGCCGTAACTCCGGCGAGTGCTGTATAGGGTGGAGAACGACCCCGTGGCGTCCACAGCCACGCTCGCTGTGCCGTCGAGTCGGAAGTCGAGCTGCAGAGGGATCCCGCCCACGCTGAATCGGGCGAGCGTCTTCCAGTCGTCGCTACCGCGTGGATACAGCTTGGTCGTGAACGAATCGGAACCCTCGAAGTCAAGCTCTCCGTCCAGCCCCAGGTTCAGGTCATAGCCGCCATGGAACTTCGCGTAGAAGTACACCTGGTCCCAGTCCACGTGCAGCCGCACGTCGTACCCGCCATCCAAAATCAGCGAACTGCTCTCCGAAGTCTTCAACAGCACGGCCGTGGTGCCGTCTCCCTTCTTCTTCTCGTAGAGTGTCTGGTTGGCGAGATCGAACGGCATCCACGTGCCCTGATTCGCGTCGCGCGTGTACATGGCCCCGTCGACGACCGGCGGACCCGACCCGATCGCAGCCGGATCGTCCCCTACGGGCAAGTAGGCCGACACGTCGGCTTTGGCTACGGCATCCGTCAGCGCCGCCAGCTCGACGTCGAGCTCCACGCCTCCGGCGACCGGACGCGAGGCCAACACCCGCCGGAAGTAGTAGGGCGCTTGCTTGTAGCCGACGATTACGTCTCCCACGGCGAAGACCGGGGCAGCACCCGCGTAGTGCAGCGTGACCGTTTCCGTCCCATCGTCGTGGCCCACGGCATCGATTCCCTGGTAACCGTCGAGGTCTTCCGGAAAGACGACCTCCGGCCTGAACGAGACGGTGCCGAACGCGCTTTCGATGGTTTTGCCGACCGGGGGGGCGGTGGGACAACCGGAAGGCTGCGGGTCGTCGGAAGAGCCGCAGCCAATGAGGAGCGAGGCCGCGACGGGAGCGAGAACGAAAAAGCGACGAGTCATGGGCAGTTGTCTCTCCATGGAAGTGGAACGCCGGACTACCTGTTACGCGTCCGTCGAACCTATCACCCTTGCCGAGGACTCTCAAATACGTGAAACAGGGCGGTTTCGAGCCGTCACGCGCAGGAGATCGAGTGAGAGGCTGTTTAGCCGAAAACTTGGCCCGGACTTCGCAGGCCGCGTAACCGTCGGGCA
>Ga0209018_1000649_pt1 | contig 31300 bp, 19 predicted proteins | sample YNPBryBLVA2012_FD_185814 | JGI IMG/M metagenome (GOLD analysis project Ga0209018, IMG submission 185814) | Anoxygenic and chlorotrophic microbial mat microbial communities from Yellowstone National Park, USA - YNP Bryant BLVA 2012 (SPAdes)... ...
GGTACCGTCGATCCGTACTCACAACCGTACTCGGATCGACGGTGGTACCGTCGATCCGTACTCACAACCGTACTCGGATCGACGGTGGTACCGTCGATTGGGACTCACGACCGTACTCGGATCGACGGTGGTACCGTCGATTGGTACTCACGACCGTACTCGGATCGACGGTGGTACCGTCGATTGGGACTCACGACCGTACTCCGAACCGCGGGGCGGCGTGGGATTGGCGGGGCGGTGGAAAACCGACGCAGGCTCGTAGGTTCGTCCACGCCGGTTCGGCGGCCCGCAATTCGATGGTTGCGACGCTGTGCGGGGTGCTTCGGCGCTCTCGGCCTCGGGCCTCCACGCGCCGTCACGCGACGCGGACACGCTCGCCGGTTCGTCGCCCCGATTCCACCCCTGTCCGCGCAGGTATGGCAGCGGCCTGCGCGACGGGCCTTTCAGCGCCACGAAAGCGAGCGATGCGCCGAGACGAGGTCGACCGCCGTGCCTGCCCGGTCGTCTACTGGTTGCTGCCGTCCGAAGGGGCTGGCGCGGGCGATTCCGGCTCCGCGGCGCCTTTCGAGCGGATGGGCTTCCGCTCGGTGTAGCTTGCCAGTTGCCTGACGAGCCGTGCCTCCGTGGCGGGCTCTCCCTCCCGCCGCGCCTGTTCCAGGGCCTTGCGGGCTGTGTCGGCCGCGCCGTCGAAGTCGCCCGTCTCGGCCGTGGCCGCGGCCCACGTCTCCAGGCAGACCGCGACCCGCTTGCGCGTGTGCTCGCACGCGAGCCTCGCGAAGCCCAGCGCGCGCTGGCCGTCCCTGACATCATCCGCCGGCGCGGTGGCGAGAAGCCACGCCAGGTTCCGCTCGGCCAGCGCCCAATTCGGCTTGCGCCGCAGCGCTTCCTCGTACGCCGCGACCGCTTCGGCCCACCTGGCCGCCGCATAGCACGCGGACGCGTAGTTCAGCGCCACCATCGGGTCTTGTGTCGCCGCCTGCGCCGCAAGACGCAGGTGATCGGCCCCCTCGTCGACCTGCCCGAGCGTGACGAGCGCAATGCCCAGGTTGTTGTGGAATCGAGGGTCCTGCGGGCGCACTGCGACGGCTTGCCTGTAGTACGGGACCGCTTCGGCGACCCGCCCGTTATGCTGCAGATGCAAGCCCAGGTTGTACGCGGCCAGGTACGCGTCAGGCGTCCGATCCGCCGAATCTCGCAGGAGCGTCTCGTAGTCCCGGAACAGGAGGCATTGCCTCGCGCTGCGTGCGCCGAGCGCCACCAGCACCAACACCAGAACAAGCTTCGGTGACCAGGCCGGCAGGTGCTTTGGCAACAAGTCCGCCAGGCGCAGGAAGGCGCCGACCACGAGCGAGATGATTCCGATGCTTGCGAGGTACTGAAAGTGGTCCTGAACGAAGCTGAAACGGTGATATGCTACGTTGAAGAAGCCGAGCGCCGGAAACACGGTAACGCCATAGAACAGCAGGGCGACAGCAGGCCCCTTTCCCACCTTTCGCCGCAGCGCCCATGCGGCTGCGATGGCTCCGGCCGCGGCAGCCGGCCAGGCGTAGTGCCATGCGCTCCAACCCTCGACGTTCCAACGCGGATAGACGAACACCAGCTCGTGAGGCCAGAGCTCCTTGCCAATGTAGAACCAGAACGCGCGCCCGGCCACGAGCACACGCTTCCAGAACGGCAGGGCAAACTCGGAGCCGGCAGCGTTGACATGGTGGACCTCCAGCCAGGCGGTCAGGGCGCCGGCCCCGGCGCCGAGGACGAAGTAGGGAACGAGCGCGAGCACGTCGCGCGGTCTCATCCGATCGCGCTTCCACCACAGCAGAAGCAGCATCGCCGGGGCCAGCATGCTCGTCGCGGTCTTCGAGAGCAACGCGAGGGCGAAGGCGGCAATCGAAGCCGCGTAGTACCATCGGCGGCCGGGACTCACCGCCGCGCCGTGCGGTCGCTCGTCGATGCCTTGCCACGCCAGCCACGCGAGCACGGCGATCATGTACCAGACCCCGGACAGCACGTTCTTTCGTTCCGTCACCCAGGCAACGGACTCGACATGAACGGGGTGGAGCCCGAAAATCGCCGCGATGGCCCACGCGCCGCGGACCCCCACCCGCTGGAGTATCTCCCACAGCAGCACGGCAACCAGCGCGTGCAGCACCACGTTCGTGACATGGTACCCCGTCGGATTCAGCCCCCAAGCGTGGTATTCGAGCCAGAACGAGGTGTGGGTCAAGGGGTAGTACTGCTGGTTGGCGAGCGGATCGCTCCAGATCTTCCCGAGCCCCGACAGGGACCGGAGCGTCGCGTTGTCCGTCACGTTCTGGTCGTCGTCCCAGACGAATCCAGCACCGATCACGGGCGAATAGGCAATCGATACCAGCGCGACGATGGCCAGGGCGCCGACTGCACGGACGGTTCGCGGACTCACGGAGGCCCAGCCAATGCCAGGCGCGCTCTCCTGTCAAGCTGTGTCCATCCGGGCGCGGCGCGGCTCCCGAAGCGGGGATCGCACGCCGGCGCCTGCCCCCGTTGCAGGCAATGCGCTGCTCCTCCCCAGGCGCGGCCGAGAGGCGTCGCATTCATGGACGATGACGTGGTCGTTAGTCGCCATGCGTTGCACGTCGCTCCGTTGCTCGCGACCGCGGAGCGAAGGGCTGAGGTACAGCGAGTCGTCACACCGACGAACGGGCATCGACGACCCCGCCGCCTCGACCCCTGCATCGGAGTGCCGGCAAGCCCGCGGACCTGTCCAGGTCTACCTGGGCAGACACGCTTCGCAGCCTGATTCTCGCTACATCGGCAGGGCCCCCGGCAGCGTCTCCGTTCAGCCTCCCAGGCTGCGGATGAACTCCTGCGCCTCCGCAAACGAGGCGTCTTCCGACAGGGCCTTCTTCGCGAGGAAGACCGCCTTGCGATCGTCGCCTTGCAGATGCGCGATGCGAGCCTGCTTGAGGAAGGCCATGGGCCTCGAGATCGGAGCGGCCGTCTTCATGGTGGCGATCGACCGCAGGGCCTTGAGTGCAACGTCGAAGTGCCCCATCTCCGTCGCCAGCTCCGCGAGCTCGGCGGCGACATCGCCGTTCTGCGGGTAGGTTTCGAACGCAGCCGCGAGCCAGGACAGCTCGTTGGTACGGTCGGTGAATGAAGCAGCCCGTGCCATGCGATGTTGCAAGGACGCGAGTTCGCGGCTGCGCCTTCCGCCCTGCCGATCGATGGCAGCACGCAGGAGTTGAACCGCTTCCTCGATCAAGCCTGCGCCGATGTACGCGTCGGCGAGCAGCAACGTCACCTCGACATCCTCCGGCCTGATCTCGAGCGCCTCGGACAGCGGACCGATGGCCGCGGCCGTCTGGTCCGCATCGCCCAGGCGCAGCTTGCCGGCGTCGCGCAGCAGATCGAATCGCTTCGACTCCTCCGCGCAAAGGTTCGCCTCCATGATCAGCAGATTGGACAGCTCGCGCCTCGCATCGATCGCCTCGTACAGCTCGCGCAGCCTGGCCCGGACCCGCACCTCCTCCGGCATGGCTCGCAGCACATGCTCCAGGTGCTCCTGGGCGTCGCGTGGACGACCGTCGGCCGCGCACGCGTCCGCGAGCTGCAACACCGCATCCACCTGCCCCGGCCCCGTCTCGATCGCGACAAGCCTGGCACACGCATCGATCACCTCCTGCCACCGACCGGCCTCGCGGTCGATCTTCAGGAGCTTGCGCATCGCGACCACGTCGTCCGGCTCGGAAGCAATCCAGCGGCTCAGGACGTTGCGTGCGCGATCGCCTTCGCCCATACCGAGCAGGACGTCCGACAGGCGGAGGGTCGCGGCGCGCTCGGCGTCCCGGTCCCCGTTCTCCGCAGCCGCCTCCCGGGACTTGACCAGCGCCTGGTACAGGTCGGTCGCCGCGTTCGCGTCCCCGAGCGCAATGGCCTCGTCCAGCTCGCGCACCGCTTCGTCGTGCCGGCCGCACGCCGTCAGCACGCGAGCCCGAAGCCTGTGGATCGCGATGCGGTCCGACACGGGGCCTCGCATCGACTCCATCGCGGCGCTCGTTTGATCGAGGGCGTCGTCGAGCAAGCCGCTCGCAAGCTGGCAGTCGACCAGCAGCTCGAGCAGGCCGAGATCCGAGGGGCGCAGCGACCTGGCTCGGATCACCACGGACGCCGCCGCCGCCGGGTCGCCGAGACGATCCTTGAGGATCGCCGCCGCCTTGAGCAGGTGCGACACGGCGTCTTGCGGCTGGCTGTCCGCCGTTCGATCCAGATCGTCTGCCAGATTGCGCAGCTCGGCCCGCACCTGCGGATGCTCGGGCGCTACCTGCCAGGCGTGGTCCAACGCCCGTTCCAGATCCTGCTGGTCGCCAAGCTCCCGCCGCAACACGACGAGCTCGAGGCAATGGTCGATCGCATCCGGATCGCCCTGGGTGGCAATCAGCCGTTCGAGGGTCTCGGCCCGCTCCCCTGCATCGTCGACCGGGTCCAGCAGAGGCAGCATTGCGCGAAGGATTTCGGTTTGGTCGGGAACCCACTCCAACACGAAACGGTATGCGTCGAGGGCAACCTGACGCTGGTTTGCGAGCGGCAGCGCGCCCAGGCGCAAGGCGCACGCCACTGCGCCGTCCACATCCTGGTGATCGCGGGCGCCGTCGAGGCGTCGGCGGAGCAGCGCTGCCAGGTCCTCGTGGCGCCCTGTGCGATCGAGCAGGTCGGCCAACCACGCCACGGCTTCGGGATGGTCCGGGTCGTCGTCGAGAATGGCGCGCAGCAGAGCGATGGCTTCGTCCGTTCTGGCGGCATCGGCGACGACGAGCCGCGCATGCTCGAGCCGCAAGCTCGACCGCTCCTGAGCGTCGAACACCGCCTCCGCGGCCGTCGAAAGCAACTTCTCCAACCGCCGCGTGTCTCCCGTCCGGCGCACGGCCTCGAGCATGGGGCGCCAGACCGCGGGGTCGCTCGGATCGAGTTCGAGCAGACGTTCGTACGTATCGACGGCAAGTTGCAAGTCGCCGAGCTGGTCTGCGCTCAGTGCAGCCACATCGAGCCAGAGCTGCCTGGCCTCGTCGGGGTCGGCGACTTCGGCAGCCTCGCTCATCCATTGGACCGCCGCGCGCACGTCGTTGGCTTGACGGGCTCTGGCCGCCAGCAGACGAAGCGCCCACAACGCGGTGGCGGCGTCACCCATCTCGATCCGGGCGAGGTCGACCGCGCGGGACAGGATTGCGCTGGCACGATCCGGCTGGTCCAGGTGTGTCGCCAGGTCCACCGCTTCGCGCGCCATGGCTTGCGTTGCCGTCCCGAGATGCAACCTGTGCTCGAGCGCGTCGAGCAAGAGCATGCCATCCCCCGCAGACCTCGCGACGCGCTCCAGCGCGCTCACGACACGCTCGTCGTCGGGGGCAACGTCCATCGCGCCCCGGATCGCGCGTGCGGCTCGCCCAAACGACGGGTCCGCAGCAAGCGCCAGGTCGATCGTGGCGAGGCCGGCTGCGATGTCTTCGGCCGACGCGAGTTCGATTTCGGCCAGCGAAAAGAGCGTTTCCGCTCGATCGCGGTCGGGCAGGTCGTCGATCCCCGAGTCGACCAGTTTTCGCAATGCGCGAAGCTGAGTCTCCCGATCGCCGCGTCGGCCCGCGACACGAGCCATGGCTCGCCACACGTCGACGAGGCGCTCGCCCGTGTCCTCCGCGCGGGCATAGCAAGCAGCCGCGTCCTCGAGAGATGGTCCGTCGCTCTCGCGAAGCTCGCCGAGGCACAGCAGCAGGTCGCAGCCGGTCGCTGCATCACCTTCGGCCAGTGCGGATGCAGCCAGGGATTCGAGCTCGTGGGCCCACCTGTCGACTGCGGAGACCCGACGCGCCAGGCGCTGTGCCGAGGCACGGAGGTCCGCACTCGACGGCTGCTCCGCGACGGCCTGCAATGCGCATTCGAAGGCCTGGGCCGGCTGCGCCAGCGAAGTCTCGAGCACCTCGGCCATCTCGGACAGGATGGAGGCGCGCGCCTTGCCTCGTTCCGCTCGTGCCAAACGCTGTTCGAGCGCACGCAGCAGCAGGTCGAAGCTGCCCGCATCGCGGAGGATGCCGAGCAGGCGGCGGGCTTCCCATTCGTCTTGCGCGGCCGTGTCGAACGCCGATGCCAGGTTCTCCGCCGCCCGGTCCGCAGCGCCGAGGTCCAACGCCACGCGGTGCAACGCGAACAACGTCTCCGCGATGCCGATGGCCGAGCGCCCAGGCTTGACGTCGGACCGCGCGCGCTGGCGCCGAAGAATCAACAACAGCGCGTGGAACGCGCGCTCCGCCCGATCGAGCTGGCCCGCCTCCCGGTACGTCGTCCCCAGCATGTGCTGGACACGAGCATTGGCGACATCCATGCTGGCCGCGAGCTCGAGCTGCCGGATCGCCTCGTCACGCTGCCCCTGCGCATGCAGCACCTGCGAGATGAGCAGATGCAGCGCGGCTCGTTCGGGAGGACGACGCCTGCCATACTCCTCGACGATCGACTCGGCCAGCGCGAGGGCTTCGTCGTACCTGCCAGCGGCGCGAAGGGCGTCGGCCAGCGAGGTGCGGACCGCCTGGTCCGCGGGACGAATCGCGACCGCCTGTTCCAGCACGGCGACGGCGTCCGCAGGCTGGTCCAGTTCCCACTGGTATGCTTCCGCGGCTTCCACCAGGAGTTCGAACCTGACGTTCGGGTCGTCGACCAGGGCCGCGCCGTCGCGCAGCACCCGCACCAGCTCCGTCCAGTTCGAGGATTGGCGATGCAGGTCGGCGGCGAGACGACGCAGCTCGAGCGATCCGGGGTCTTCCTCGATGCCTTGTTGGAGGCAGCGCAGCGCCCGAGCTTGCTGACCGGCGCCCGCGTGGGCCTTCGCCAACTTTGCAATCGTTGGCGTTCGCTTGCCCGGGTCGGTAAGGGCTAGACGCTTCTCGAGCCATTCCACGGCGGACGCATGTTGGCCCCGGTCCACGCTGATGCGGGCCAGCGCGTCGAGCGCGTCGACGTTGGGCGCCAGCTCCACAACACGCTTGTAGCAAGCCACCGCTGCCAGCGTGTCGCGCAGATGAACTTCGGCGATCTGAGCTGCCTTCTGCCAGAGGCCCGCAGCGAGGTCGCGACGACCGAGTGCTTCGACACGCGCCGCTTGATCGCGAAGGAGCTGTCCGAGTTCCGCGTGGTGGCCTTGCTGCTCCAGGGCGCTGACCAGCGCGCCTATCGTGGCCTCGTGATCCGGTGACTCCTGCAGGTTCTCCCGCAAAACGGCCACAGCGCCCAGGTGGTCGCCCGTCGCTTCGAGAAGTTGCGCTATCTCGAGGCGCAACGCCAGACGCTGCGGTATCTGTGTGGCAAGGCCCAGTTCGTGTCTTCGCAGCGCCAGGAGATCGCCGAGACGCCCGCTTTCCTGATACAGCACCACCAGGCGCGACACCGCCTCGAGATCGTCTGGTGAATCCTCCAGCAAACGGCGATACAGCGTGATCGCACGATCCTTGTCCGCCAGATCGTGGGCCGCGATGGCAGCGGCGCGATGCAACAGATACCGGCCCTCTTCCCGGCCAATCCGCGGCCTGCAGCCCGCAACGACCTCGTCGAACTCGCCAGAGAGCACACGGTCGAGCATCGCCTCGTTCCACAGGCCGGCATCGAGCGCAACGAGCGCCGCAAGGTGATCCTGCGCCTCGGCGTGCTTTTCGTGCTCGACGAGACGTTGGACAATCTCGCTGTGGATCTCCAGGCACTCCTCGCGCTGCGCGAAGGTCAGCGCACGCTCGAGCGCGCGTACCACGTCGACCCATCGTTCGGTATGATCGTAGCGAGCGCCCAGCAGCTCCATCGCTCGGGCACGGACGTCGCGCGTGGCACTGGAGGACGCCACGATACGTTCGAGCAGCGTGCATGCGGCCGCGCTGGACGATTCGTCTTCGAGCAGGGGTTTGACGGTTTCGAGAGCGCCAGCAGGGTCGTGCAGGTTGTCGAGCCAGCACATGGCGATCTGCAGGCGTGTCTGCAAGGCGTCGCGGTCGGCCAGAACCGGCAGCCTCGCGGTCCAGAAGTCGATGAGCTCGCGATGTCGGTGCTGCTGGCGGAGCAGCCGCTCGAGCGCCGAGGCGTTCTGCGCATCCTGGGGCCGGGCCGCGAAGATCTGCTCCAGGTAGCGGATCGCGCGCTCCGTCTGCCCTGCGCAGTCCTTCGCGAGCTGCGCCGCTTCCTCGAGCAATGCCATCTTGTGCGACGGCTCCGCGGCCGCCTCGATCGCCCGGTCGTAGAGGGCGAGCAGATCCTCCCAGCGACCTACCGCCGTCAGGTGAAGCGACATGCGGTCGAAAGCCCAGCGAGCACCTGGATCGATGTCGAGGATGCGTTGGAGGATGTCGACCACCGCCGCCTTGTTGTCGATCCACTCGTCGTGGAAAGACACCGCTCGCGCACCCACCGACATGGCGACCGCAGGGTCGAGGGCGCGCTGCATGACGGACCGGTACACCGCCGCCACCTCGTCCACACGGTGCAGCAAGCGTCCGATCTGCTCGAGACGGTCCCACGCTTGCTGGTCATCAGGGGATTGGAGCGCAATGTCGACCGTCGCACGGAATTGCTCGCGCAGTTCGCCTCCACCGGTCGCTGCCGTGATCTCGTCGTTGCCTCGCGCCGTCATCGTGCGGACGGGGCCGCCTGGTCCGGGTGATCTCGTTGCCATGCGTGCCGCCAACTCTACCAGAAGTCCTCGTCGCGGCGGACGGAACGAATCGTTCCTAGCGGTAAAGAAAGACGCCGCGCAGATCCTCTGTCCTCGAGATCGGCGATCCGCCCTTCTTGATGCTCGTCGCGCGAAACTGGTACAGCATGCCCGGCGTCAACGCAGGACCACCGTATTCCACCGTCACGTTCTTGTCCCCACTGACTCCCGGCACCGCATCGTTCTCCCATACGAGATTGCCGTAGGCGTCATACACCACCACCACATAATGATCCTCGCCTGCGTCGTCGGCCCACACGAACGTCGGTGTCCCCGATACCTCCTGCTCGCCGTCCGGTGACACGACATCCAGCGCGCCCGTGATCTTGAAGCCCGCCGCGATGTCGACGTTCGCGCCGCTTGCCACCACGCGCACCAGGTCCGTGCCGCCAATGCTCGTGTCCGGGTCGCGCACGAGGAAGTCGTTCTCGAACGCTGCCAGCACCACGTAGCTGCCGTCCGGCACGCCCGCGATGGTCCAGGGGCCAGTGACGTCGCCGACGCGCAACCCCGCGGGTGCCTCGCCGCTCGCCATCGAGGGGTCGAACGTGTCCTCGACAGCCAGGATCACGCTCGTATTCGATCCGGCGCCCGGATTGACGATATCCACTTTGCCGGACACCACAGCCAGGGGCGTGGACAGGGCGGTGAGGTCGACGTGCTCGGTCACCTTGCCCGCCTCGACGACGGCCGTGGCGTGGTCGAGCTGCAATCCAGACTTGTAGCCGCTCACCTGAACCGGGCCGGCTGGCACGTTGAAGACCTCGTAGGTTCCGTCGTGATCCGCAATACCGGTCGACCCGCCGGCCACGATGAGGGTGCCCCGCGGCGCATCGGCGCGCACGGTCCCGGACACGCTCCCCATGCCCGAAGTGCTCGGCAGCGCAAGCAGACCGATATCCGTCGCCGAGCTGGCCAACGTGGGAGGATCGCCCGGTGCCTGCGCGAGGTCGATGGGGAGTGCAACCCGCGGGGCTCGCGGAAAGGTCAAATACCCTTCCGCGTCCGCGCGGAGCGACACCGGGAAGCTGGAAAGCCCGCCGTCGGCATCATGCGCAACCGGCACCGCGAGCTCGTATCGCCCGGCGGAGTCGGAGACGCCCACGCCGGACACGGCGCCGTTGTTGACATCACGCGCCACCACCCGTGCTCCTTGCACCGGAGCCGTTGTTGCCAGGTCGAATACCTTGCCTGTCACCGTGACCGGCGGAAAACAAGCAGAGTTGCCGCCGACCACGGGCTGGCAAGCTGTGCCCGGCGTTCCCTCGCAGCCTGTCTGCTTGTCCACCGAGCAGAAACAGCCGGTTCCGCCCGACGCCACCGCCTGGCACTCCAGCCCAGGGGCACAGCCCGTCTGGGCTTGCACCGAGCAAGATGCACCGGACGGCGGGGACGATCCGTGGTCCTCATCCCCGCAACCAGCCAGCCACAGCGCGCCAGCAGCGCAGCCGGAAAGCAGGATACCACGTGTGAAAACGAATGCAGGTCGAGTCGTGTATCGCATACAGGACAGGTACCGCATGCGCGCTGAGCCCGTCATCGACGTGGCAATTCTGGAGGAGCTTGCCCTACACGCGGTGCTGGTTGCATGGCTCGATGCGCCATGCGGTTATGCACTGCTATGCCCCGCCACGAGTGGGCGCCGCCAGGAGGCGCCGTAGCGCGAAGAAGCGCTGCGACACGCTGAACCCGACCAGGTCGCGAACCCGGTCCGAAGCGGACAGTCCCGCACTCGCGCGACCATCGACGGCGAGCATTCTCGCAGCGACCGTGATGTCGTCCGCGGCGACCAGCGCGGCCCTGCAGGCAATGAACTCGACACCCCGCCCCCACCGGATCAGATCGACCTGGGTGCGGTTCCGTGTCAATCGCTCGACTGCTTCGCGGAGACGCATCCTGTCCGCTTCCGAGAGCTTCTCCTGTAGTTTTTTCGCGATCATGGCGGTATGGCGAGAGCGGGGTGCATGAGGAGAAGCAAGTTCCATGGCTGCGATCACCAGTGCTTTCATGTCGCCGAGGGACTTGTAAAAGGTCGGGATCCTGCCGGCGGCACGGACATACGCAAGTTCGCGGGTGACGAGAAACGCCAGCTCGGGCAACGACCGACCCGACAGCGCGGTCTTGCCGAGCAAGACGAGGGGGCGCTCGGCAGGCAGCATGGCGATGCCGCCGGGCACGTCGTCCGGGCGGGCGAGGATGTCGGGCAATTCCAGGGCGAGCAGGCGCGCAGCCCATTGCACCATGCGAACAGCGGTCAACGTCGATGCTTCCGGCTTCTGCAGATCCTTGCCCCCGGCGACGACCAGCTTGTGCTGGGCCCGCAACTCCTCGACCCGCAGCGCCACGGCGGCAGGCTCGATGGCGCGCAGCACCTCGCCGACCACTTCATCGTGGTCGTCAGGTTGCAGCAGTGCCCACGCTTCGTCGTCGAAAGGTTGCAGCGTCGGGAGCGAGGACTCGGGCGCGTACTGCTGGTAGAGAATCTGCTCGTCGAGTTCGGCCTCGCCGAGGTGGACGAGGACGGCACAGGCGCAGTAGGCCCGGTCGATGTCACCGGCGCGGGAGGCAACCCTGTGCATGGCCTGAAAGGTGCGTGGGTCGGTGGGCGCCACGCGGGCTGTGACTTCGAGGCATCGCATGGCCAGGTCGGGCTTCCCGCTCTGCTCGAGGAGCGTCGCGAGCGTGTGCCGCGCATCCAGGTCGTTCGGGTCGAGGGTGACCAGACGGTCCAGGGCCAGGATCGCGCCGGTCGTGTCGTCGAGGCGGTCGGTGCGAAGCCGTGCGAGCTTGCGCAGGAGATCCTTCTGCTCGGTCACGAGGCCGCGCTCGGCGAGACGCTCGAGCTGGCGCGAATAGGCGCGCTCGGCGCCAATCCAGTCCTGGTTGGCGAGCAGGACCATCTCGATGGACTCGAACGCCCCCGCGATGGTGGGGTCATCGGCGATGGCCGCTTCGTACAACGCCACGGCGCGGTCAACATGGCCGAGCCGATCGCGGCACAAATCGGCGGCTCCCACCATGGTACGCGCACGAAGCGATGGGTCGGCCATCGACTCGGCGAGCATGACGGCCACGTTGACAGCGTGCTCGTAGCGTCCGGACGCCTCATGGACGGCCTTGAGTCGTTCCAGGATGGACCGGTCGCGGGGACGTAGTGCCAGGGCGCGAGCGAGGCAGTCGGTGGCGGCGAGCAGTATCTCATCTGCGGTGGACTGCAGCAACGCGGCTCGTTCATCGTCGGATTCGGCGAACGCGACGGTTCGGGCGCGGAGCGCTGCAGCAGTCACGAGGTCGCCTGTGCGATGCGCGAGGTCGATGCGAGCGTGCAGGGCTCCGAGGTGGCCTGGAAACCAGGCGAGGGCCCGGTCCAGAAGTAGGCTGGCCTCGGCCAGGCGCCCGCGTTGCCGGTCGATGGCGGCCATGCAGACCAGGGCCTCGGCGCGACGGGGCGTGTACTCTTCGCTCATCAACCGGTCCGCAGCCGCATAAGCGTCGTAAGCCTCATCCACGCGACCCGCGTCGAGCAACTCCGAAGCGCGAGCGATCGACGCCTCGATCCGTGCATCGCTACGGGGATCGAGCATCGTCGTGTCGTTCGGGTCGAGCTGATCGGGCGCGATGGTGGCCGTTGCGGGGTAGAGCACGAGGATTGCGTCATCGGGTCGACCGTCATCGAGCGCCTGGGCAAGGGCGGACGACGTGGGGGCGGACGGTGGCAGGAGTAGGACCCGGCCGGGACCGGTCGACCAGCCCAGGTCCGGGTCGTGCGGATCGGCGAGCGGGTCATGACGTCGGTCGAGGGAGACGGCGATGCGCATGGGCAGCGAGGATAGCAGAGAGGCATGGCGGGACGGTGGAGGCGCCCAGGGTGGAAATCGTGCAGTTGCCGCTTGTGCCAGCGCGGGCTCGACGCTATGCCGCATTCAAAAGATTTTGAAACATACGAGCGCCTTGCCGCGCAAGGAGTCACCGTGACATCGCTGTCCGCCGCCGCGTCCCTTCCCCGCAGCTCCGTCGTGCCCCGCCTCGCTTCGCTGTGCAGGACGCAGGGGCTCGACGACCTGTCCGGCAGGCTCGAGCGCCTCTCGTGCCTGGTGCATGCCGACATGGGTGCCGTGGAGCTCGATCTTGCGGCACTGCCCCGCGAGGACAACATCGTGCGTCAGAGCGCTGGCATGCTCGTCGACGCCGGGGGCAAACGGCTGCGGCCCATGTGCGTGGCCCTTGCGTCGCGTCTTGGTCACGGCTTCGACGACCGCGCCCGTGCCATGGCCGTTGCGGTCGAGCTCGTGCACAGTGCCACGCTGCTGCATGATGACGTGGTGGACCTGGGCGAGCAGCGTCGCGGACGCCCCACGGCAAGGGCGGTGTTCGGCAATGCCTCCAGCATCTTCGCGGGCGATTGGCTTCTCGTCGAGGCGTTGCGCCGAGTGCAGACGACTGGGCTGCATGACGTGCTAGCGGCGTTGCTCGACGCGATTGACGAGATGATCGTGGCGGAGGCCGCGCAGCTCGAGAGCCGGGGCAAGGTCGTGGCGGACCGGGAGGCATGGCTGCGCATCGTGGACGGCAAGACCGCGGCGCTGTTCCGCTGGGCACTGCTCGCGGGCGGACGCGCAGGGGGGCTCGACGCCGCAGGGTGCCGGCCACTGGTCGAGTATGGCACCCAGCTCGGCATCGCTTTCCAGGCGGTGGACGACGTGCTCGACCTGGTCGGCGATCCTCGCAAGACTGGCAAGGGAACGATGGCCGATCTGAACGAGGGGCGCCTCACGCTGCCGATGATCCTTGCCGCCGAGCGTGACCCCGGGGTCATCACGATGTTGCGGGCCCTTGTGGACTGTGAGCAAGACTCAGAGCGAGCCGCGGCCCAACGTCTGGCGCTGCTCGATGTGGTGGCCGGTACCGACGCTGCGCAGGAGTGCCTCGCGTTTGCCAGGCGGTGCGCCGAGCGTGCCGTGGACTCGCTCTCGGCTTTCGGGGCGGGAGAGATCCGTGACGCTTTCGAAGCCGTAGCGCTCGCCGCCGTGATGCGGCAGGCATGAGGGAAACGATGATCATCACTGTCGACAGCCAGGCAGACCCGGGTGTCGTTCGCAAGCAGCTCGTCGGGCTCGGGTTGTGGGTGAAGGCATTCGACGACGGGAACGTCGTGCGATTCCTCGTCGAGCCGCATTCCGCACAGGTGACCAGAGAGCAGATCCTGGGTGTTACCGGGGTGGCTGAAGTCGCGGTCCCGCGCTCGACCACGCCGCTGCTCGATGCACACCCGGCGGTCGTGCGTGTTGGCAACGTCGAGGTGGGACCGGGCGCGCCGCCGGTGCTGATGGCGGGGCCGTGCAGCGTGGAGAGCGAGGCGGGCGTCATGGATCTGGCCCGGAGGGTCGCTGCCTCGGGCGCCAGGTTTCTTCGCGGTGGAGCCTTCAAGCCGCGCACCTCGCCGTACGACTTCCAGGGCCACGGCCGTGCCGCGCTGTCGTGGCTGCGACGGGCCGCTGATGCGCACGGCCTGCTGGTCGTCACCGAGGCCCTGGCGCCTGCGGAGGTCGCCGTGGTGGCCGAGCATGCGGACATGGTGCAAGTCGGCTCCCGCAACATGCAAAACTCACCGCTGCTGCGAGCAGCCGGTGCGAGCGGGCGACCGGTGCTGCTCAAGCGCGGCATGGCCTCGACCATCGACGAATGGCTCGCCGCGGCCGAGTACCTGCTCCTGCACGGCGCTCCCGCCGTGGTGCTCTGCGAGCGCGGCATCCGTAGCTTCGACAATACCACGCGTTTCACCCTCGACCTGGCGGCGGTGGCCTATCTCACGCACGTCCGACACTTGCCCGTCATCGTCGATCCGTCGCACGGTGCCGGGCGCCGCGACCTGATCGCGGCTCTGTCCCGGGCCTCGATTGCCGTGGGAGCAGCGGGGCTGATGATCGAGGTCCACGATCACCCGGGCGACGCCCTGAGCGACGGGCCGCAGGCATTGACCCCCGACATGCTCGACGACCTGGGCCGCGACCTGTTCGGAGCCGCGCGGCCGCCGACGATACCGACATCGGATCGCACGTCCGGGCTGAGCACGGAGCTATCATGAGCGTCGGCAATGCCGTGGTACGCGGCGGATCCGGCGCGATGTTCGACCGCATCGCCCACCGATATGACGTGCTCAACCGCATCCTGTCCTTCGGGGTCGACCGGTCCTGGCGCCGCCGAGCGGTGCGTGCTCTCGCCCTCCAGCAGGGCTATCGGGTTCTCGATGTCGCCACGGGCACGGCGGACATGGCGCTGCTCGTGGCGAAGCTGCACGGCCACGGCCACGTGATCGGGGTGGACCCGTCCAGGGCCATGCTCGACATTGGCCGTACCAAGGTGGCCGCCCAGGGGCTTGCAGGGCGAATCGAGCTGGTGGAAGGAGACGCCGAACGGCTGCCCTTCCCCGATGGTTCGTTCGATGGTGTGTGCATCGCCTTCGGCATCCGGAACGTGCCGGACCGCGCGTGTGCACTCCGCGAGATGGCGCGTGTCACGCGACCCGGCGGGCGGATCGCCATCCTCGAGCTGAGCGAGCCGGCGGGCGGCATACTCGGGCCCCTTGCTCGCTTTCATATCCGCACGGTGGTGCCGACGGTGGGGGCATGGTTGTCAGGTGCTGGGGAGTACCGCTACTTGCAAGAATCGATTGCCGCCTTCCCTCCGCCCGAATCCTTTGCCGAGCTCATGGATCGCTGCGGTCTTGATGTGCTCTCCATCCAGCGGCTGACCTTCGGCGTATGCGTGCTGTACGTCGCAGCGCCGCGCAAGGAGCCGGCGTGATGGCAGCCCATCAGTTCGCCGGCCAAGCAGAGCCTTCGGCTGGGTCGGCCTTTCTTCATGACGCGCTCGAGTCGTTGGGTGCCCAACCGCCTGGTCCGTCCGCATGGATGTGCGTGACCGTGCCCGCTGGTGACGTCGATCCTCTGCGGTTGTGGTCTGCCGCAGGGGGACAAGAAGCGTGGTTCTGGCAAGAGCCTGGCGCGGAGACTGCGGAAGCAGCGGTCGGCGATGCGAACGCTGTTCGTGGTGACCGCATGGATGCGCGGCACGTCCTGCGAAGAAGCGTCCACGCGGTGCACCCGTCGATTGCCGAGCCTCCCGCGCTGCGGCTGGTCGGCGGGATGTCATTCGACGCCGAAGGACCGATCGATGACGCATGGATTGCACTCGGCAAGATCCGCTTCATGCTGCCTCGCTGGCGTCTGGTTCGGCGATCGGGGCAGACGACCCTTTCACTGACGGTGCATCGCGACGAACTGGACGGGGACGGTGTGGCGAAGTTCGAGCGGGAGCATCGGGAGGTTGAACGCGCGCTGGCGATGGGACCGGACGTCGAGCCCGCGCCTGAGGTTTTGACGGTGGAACACCTGCCGGAAGAAGTTTGGAATCAACTCGTTTTGAAGGCGAGGGCGGAGATTGCGCGGGCGCGGTTTTCGAAGCTGGTGGCCGCGCGGCGGACCGTCGTCACGGGGTCCGCGCCGTGGAACCCTGCTCGCGTGTTGGCAGTGCTCTGCCGTCAGCAGGCAGCGACGACCGTCTTCGCGGTTCGCTCGTGCGGCACGACGTTCCTCGGTGCGTCACCAGAAACCCTGGTGCGTCGAGAGGGGCTGCATGTGCATACCGAGGCGCTCGCCGGGACGACGCGGCATGCGTCCGATGGTGGTGCCCGGCTGTTGGCGAGCGTGAAAGACAGGCAAGAGCAGTCGATTGTCGTGAGAGAGATCGTGGCACGGCTCGGTTCGGTGTGCAGCCGTGTGCGCGTGCCTCCCCAGCCGCGTGCGCAGCATCTGCGCGACGTCACGCATCTGCACACGCCGATCGACGGGGAACTCGACACACCGGTTCACGTGCTCGACCTGGTGAAGCTGCTTCATCCGACGCCGGCGGTGGCCGGTGCGCCCAGCCGGGAGGCGATGCGGTGGATTGCTGCGCAGGAGCCGGTGTCGCGGGGCTGGTACGCCGGGCCGGTCGGGTGGTTCGACGAGCGCGGCGACGGCCGCTTCGTGGTGGGGATCCGGTCGGCGCTGCTGCGTGGCAACGAAGCTCTCTTGTACGCCGGGGCAGGCATCGTGGAGGCGTCGGACCCGCGGGCCGAATACGAAGAAACCGGGTGGAAGCTGCGCGCTGTCATGAGCGCGATGGGGGCGGCAGCGGAAGGAGGCGCGGCGTGACCGAGGCAGGGACGCCACCCGTTGCTTGCCCGATGAATCTGATTGGCACGTGGGCGCACTTGCTGATGGATTCGTTCGCTCGGTGCGGCGTGACCGACGTGATCATCACGCCGGGATCCCGTTCTACGCCCTACGTGCTGGCGGCGGTGCGGCACCCCGCGATGCGGTGTACGTCGCTGATCGACGAGCGCGTGGCCGGGTTTCATGCGCTTGGCATGGCCAAGGCGACCGGACGTCCGACGTTGTTGCTGTGCACGTCCGGATCGGCGCCAGCTCACTACCTGCCGGCGCTGATCGAGGCGTCGCAATCCTATGTGCCCATCATCGTCCTGTCGGCAGACCGTCCTCACGCGCTTCAGGATTGCGGGGCCCCGCAGACGGTCGACCAGGTTCGGCTTTTCGGACCGTTCGCGCGCTGGTTCGTCGACCTTGGGGACCCGCAGAGCGAACCTGCTGCCCTGCGCGCTCTGCGCCGCAAGGCCATTCAGGCAGTGTTGACGGCGCAGCATCCATTGCCCGGCCCGGTGCACGTCAACGCGCGTGCGAGCAAGCCGCTGGAGCCGATGCCGGCGTTGCCCGAGGAGCTGGCGCAGGCCACGGAGGCGATCGAGATCCTGCGCGAGCCTGTTGCGCGGGCGTATCCCCCCGAGGTGCGGATCGCCGCTGAGGACCTGGACGCCGTTGCTGCCCTGTTGGCTCCTTGCAAGCGTGGCATGATCGTGTGTGGCCCCGCGCCGTTGTGGCGTCGACACGAACGGGACGATGTGTTCCGGTTCGCGCGGACCACCGGCTTTGCGTTGTTGGCTGAAGCCACGAGCCAGGCCAGGTTTGCGCGAGGGCGCGACGGGGTGTTGACTTTGGACGCGTTCGATACGGTGCTACGCAATCCTGAGGCCGCTCGACAGATCGAACCGGACGCTATCATCCAGATTGGCCCGGCGCCGACGTCGGCGGCGTTCGATCGGTGGCTGCCAACCGTGAGAGCTCCGCGCGTGGTTCTTGCTCCTCACGGGTGGCAGGATCCGTCGAGCACGGCGCATAGCGTGGTGTCCGCACCCATTGGAACGACGTTGCAGTCCTTGATGGCGCGGATCGGGCCGATGACGGCCGAGCCGTCGTGGGTGGAGCGGGTTCGGTGGTGGGACGACCTGGCGTGGCGATGGGCCGACGAGCTCGCGCCGGAGCAAGGCGCACTGAGCGAGGCGGCGTGCGTGCGCGTGGTGGTGGAGACGTTGGGGGAAGGCGCGTTGCTCGGACTGGGCAACAGTCTTCCGGTGCGGCTCGTGGATGCGTGGTGCCCTGGTGGGCGTAGCGACGTCGCGGTCTATGCGCAGCGCGGGGCGAACGGGATCGACGGATTCATCAGCGGGTTCGCCGGTGCGATGGCGAAGTGGCCGCGTCCGGGGGTGCTGGTCGTGGGCGACGTGACGGCGGCGCACGACGTGGCGGGGCTGTGGGCCGCCAGGAAGGCATCGCAGCCGATGGTCGTGGTGGTGATCAACAATGGGGGCGGACGGATCTTCGAGCAGTTGCCCGTTGCGCGGCTCGATGGAATCGAAGCTGATTTCGGGCTGTGGACGACGCCGCCGGAGGTGGACTTCGGTGCGATTGCGGAAGGATACGGGGTGGCGCATCGGCGCGTGGCGTCGGTCGATGATCTGAGGTTGTGTTTGATAGAAGCGCTGGGAGCGCCGGGATGCACGGTGGTGGAGGCGATGGTGCCGCAATCCGACGCCGTGGTTCGGAATCGACGATTGTGGAGCCTGCGACCTGGTGGGTTGGACACGGAGAATAGGGAATGCGTCGGCGACGAGCAGAAAGAGACTGCCCCGGTGCGTCGTTGGCGGGAAGGAAGGGGCAGTCGTGCGGTGGTGCTGCTGCACGGCTTTGCGTTGGGACCGGCCTCGTGGAACCGGGTGGTCGAGCTGCTTCCGCGAGGCACACACGTGATTCGCCCTGCGCTGTGCGGCCATGGGTTGGACCGGTCTGCCCGCACCTTCGAAGAGGAGGTGGATCGCATTGCGGCGGTGCTGCGTGACGAAGGGGGCAGGTCGGCGTTGCTGTGCGGTTATTCGCTTGGAGCGCGCGTGGCGTTGGGGTTGCTGGTGCGCCATGGGGGAATGTTCAGTCGCGCGGTGCTGCTTGGCGTCCACCCTGGACTGTCGACGGCCGAGGAGCGGCAGGAGCGGGCGTCGTGGGACGATGGGTGGGCGGACTTGCTCGAGAAGCGCGGCATGGGTGCATTCGTGGATGCGTGGGAGCGGCTGCCGATCTTCGCGAGCCAGTCGCGACTTGCCGCGGAGGTTGTCGAGGCACAGCGCCGGGCGAGGCTGGCGATGGACGCCCGGGGGTTGGCCGTGGCGATGCGCGTGCTGGGGCTTGCAAGGATGCCGGATTGGAAGGGAGCGCTGGGCGAGGTGAGAACGCCGGTGACGCTGGTAGCCGGCGAGCACGATGCCAGATTCTGCAACCTTGCCCGAACGATGGTGGACCTGATGCCGAATGCGGAGTTGAAGGTCGTGCCAGGTTGCGGCCACAACGTCGTACTGGAGGATCCGGCCGCGGTTGCGGCGCTTTTGAGAAAGGAATCGTCGGCATGAGCGACGTCGTCTGGAAGGTCGTGCAGGGGTTCGAGGACATTCGCTACGAGAAGTCGGACGAAGGGATCGCGAAGATCACGATCTGTCGGCCCGAGGTGCGCAATGCGTTTCGGCCGCGTACGGTTCAGGAGATGAGCCGTGCTTTTGCGGACGCGCGAGATGATGCGGGAATCGGCGTGGTGATCCTGACGGGGGAGGGGGACAAGGCTTTCTGTTCCGGCGGTGACCAGCGCGTGCGGGGAGAGGGGGGCTACGTGGGCGACGACGGTGTTGCGCGGCTGAATGTGCTGGACCTGCAACGGCAGATCCGGACGTTGCCGAAGCCGGTCGTGGCGATGGTCGCCGGCTACGCGATCGGGGGCGGACACGTGCTGCACCTGATGTGCGACCTGACGATCGCGGCGGACAACGCGATATTCGGTCAGACGGGACCGAAGGTGGGGAGCTTCGATGGTGGCTACGGTGCGTCGTACCTGGCGCGGATTGTGGGGCAGAAGAAGGCGCGGGAGATCTGGTTTCTGTGTCGACAGTACACCGCGGCACAAGCGCTGGAGATGGGGCTGGTCAACACGGTGGTCCCGCTGGAGCGGCTGGAGGAGGAGACGGTGCAGTGGTGCCGGGAGATGCTGCGCAACAGCCCCATGGCTCTTCGTTGCCTGAAGGCTGCGCTGAACGCGGACTGCGATGGGCAGGCCGGGTTGCAGGAGCTGGCCGGCAACGCCACGCTTCTGTTCTACATGACCGAGGAGGGACGCGAAGGCAAAGAGGCGTTCTTGGCAAAACGTCCGCCGGACTTCTCCCGGTTCAAGAGACTGCCATGAACGTGTCATCGGTGGGCGTTTCAGAGCAGCGCGGCGCGCCTCCGGTGGGGCGACTGCGCGCCTGGTGGATGGCGTCGCGCCCTGCGACGCTCAGCGCGGCTGTGGTGCCGGTGGCGGTCGGAACGGCGTGTGCGGCGTCTGTCCAGTCGTTCCGCGCTGGACCGGCGTTGGCAGCGCTCGTAGGGGCCGTCTTGATCCAGGTCGGGACGAACTACGCCAACGACGTGTTCGACTACGAGAAGGGCGCCGACACGGCCGACCGGCTCGGCCCAACACGGGTCGTTCAGGCGGGCATTCTCCCGGCGTCGCATGTGCGGTTCGGGATGGTCGTGTGCTTCGGGCTCGCCGCGCTCTGCGGCGTATACTTGACCTGGGCTGCGGGCTGGCCGGTGCTCGTCATCGGGATCGCGTCGATTCTGTCCGGTATTGCGTACACGGGCGGTCCGTTCCCGTTGGGATATCACGGCCTCGGCGACCTTTTCGTCATGACGTTCTTCGGATTCGTGGCAGTCTGTGGCACCGCGTTCGTGCAGGCCGGACACGTGCCGGCGAGCGCATGGTGGGCTTCTGCCGCGGTGGGGAGCACGGCTACCGCCATTCTGGTGGTCAACAACGTTCGAGACCGGCAGACCGACGAGAGAGCCGGCAAGCGAACGTTGGCGGTCCGCCTGGGACGACGAGGTGGCATCGCCGAGTATGCGATGCTGATGGTCGTGGCGTTCGCGGTGCCCACGATGGTGTGGGCGCTGGGGATGGCGTCGGCGTGGATCCTGCTGCCTTGGGCCTCCGCGCCGCTGGCGGTGGTGATGGTCCGGAGAGTCGCCAGCCTGCACGGCAAGGAGCTGAACCCGGTGCTCGCCGGGACCGCAAAGCTAATGCTGGTCCATGGGTTGCTCCTGGCGATGGGTCTTCGACTGGGCACATGAAGGTTCGCCTGGCTCGTTGGAGGCGCGTGCGCGGGCCGATGAATCGTCCGTTCGGCAACGCCAACGCGCGTTGGGGCGAGCGAGAGGGGCTTCACCTGGTCGTTGCGAGCGAGGGCCTGCAAGGACACGGGGAGGCGTCTCCCTTGCCCGGCTATTCGCCAGACTCCGTGTCCGACGCCCAGGCAGCCATCGAGGCCTTGTTCGCCTGTGGTGAACTCGAGATCGATGCGGCAGGAGACTGGGCCGGACAGGTCGAAGCCGTGGTGACGTCGATGCCGGCGAGCGTGCCGTCGGCGCGGTTTGCGGTGGAGGTCGCGATGCTGGACATCGTAGCGCAAGCGCGCGGAGTGTCGTTGGCGAATCTGCTTGGGGCGAGCGATGATCGCGTGATGTCGGCGAGCGTGGTCGAGGCGGCCCAGGGGGAGTCGGAGTTGCTGCGTGCGCAGGAGATCATCGCGTCGGGTGCAGGAACGCTGAAGGTGAAGATCAGCGGTCGGTCAAGCCGTGACGCTGTCGAAGCGTGGTTGATCGAACTCCGGCGGCTGGTGGGAGCTTCCGTGCGGATTCGGGTGGATGCCAACCGGTCGCTTCCGGAGGGAGAACTGCCATGGTGGATGGAGCTATTCGCACTGGTGGGCGTGGAGTTCGTCGAGGAACCCGCCGATCCAGAGGCGGTGGAGGGGGTCTGCCCGACGGAAATATCGCTTGCCTTGGACGAGACGTTGCACGGTGCGGATCCGGAAGCAGCCATTCGGAGATGGGTAGCGCCAGGACGCTACGCGGTTGTCGTATTGAAGCCGACGCTACTCGGAGGATTGCGAAGATGCATGCGGCTGGCATCGCTTGCGAGGGCGCAAGGAGGCAGGGTAGTCGTGTCGCACGCGCTGGAGGGGCCGGTGGCGTATGAAGCTTGCGCAGCGCTTTCGAGAGCGATCGGCGATCGCGAGCTGGCAGCAGGGCTAGGGCCGCATGCGGGCCTGGCTGTGTGGGGTGCTGCGCGAGCCTTGTCGGTGTTCGAAGCGGCTGAAGAGCATCCGCGCCGTGACGCGGTGGTTGGCGAGGACGGCGTGCTGAGTTACGAGGCCCTGGCGAGGCGTGTTGGGGAGGTCGTGTCGAGTCTCAGGAACGCCGGAATTGCGGAGGACAGCCTCGTGGCGATCGTCGCACGTGCTGGGTTGCCGGAAGTGGAAGCGATTCTAGCGCTGGCGGAGATGGGCGTCGCGTGGGTGCCGATCCATCCGCGTTCGACTCCTTACGAGCGCGAAAAGCTGGTCGCTCGTTGCGGCGTGAGCTGGGTCATCGACGGCAGGACGGTCACGCGGACACGGTGGGGGGACGCTGGGAGCGCGGATGGCGGTGGAAGAGCGCCTCCGGGAACGTTGGTGCTGATGCCGACGTCGGGGACGTCGGGCAGACCGAAGGTGGCGATTCTGTCGGGCCGTGCGATGGTGGCTGCTGCGGAGGCGAGCGCATTGAACCTGGGATGGGACGAGGGCGACCGGTGGCTGCTGTGCATGCCGCTAGCGCATGTGGGCGGGCTGTCGGTGGTGACTCGGTGTCTGGCGGCGCGTCGGTGCATCGTGTTGATGGAAGACAGTCGTTTCGACGTCGAAACAATTGTGAAGACGGTCCAGGAGAAGCGGGTCACGATCCTGTCGGTGGTGCCGACGATGCTGCTGCGCATGCTGGACCGTGTGCCGGCGTGGGATCCCCCTGGGCATGTTCGTGCGATGCTGGTTGGGGGGGCGGCCACGCCGACGCGACTGTTGAGAAGGGCTGCGGACCGCGGATGGCCGGTGCTGACGACCTATGGGCTGACGGAGGCGTGTTCGCAGGTGGCGACGCAACGGTATGGGACGACGCAGCGGGGGGAGGCGGGGAGCGGGCCGTTGCTGGCGGGCTGGCAAGTACGGATCGAGCAAGGGCAGGTGCTGGTGCGAGGAGCGGCGCTGATGACGGGGTATCTTGGGGAGCCGGATCCGTTCGATGCGGAGGGGTGGTTTGCGACGGGCGATGCGGGGTGGATGGACACGGCGGGCAACTTGCATATATCGGGGCGCCTGACAGATGTTATCGTCACGGGCGGCGAGAATGTACACCCGGCGGAGGTGGAAGAGGTGTTGGAGGAATGTCCTGGCGTGCAGGCTGCATGCGTGTTTGGCGTGGCGGACGACGAATGGGGTGAGATTGTCGGAGCGGCGTTGGTGGGGAGTGCGAGCGAGGCGGAGGTTCGGGCGCACGCAGCCCGGTGGCTGGCGTCGTACAAGCGGCCGCGCCGTATCTGGGTGTGTACGGAGCTGGCGATGACGGCGTCGGGCAAGGTGGACCGGAAAGGGACGGCGGCGCGGCTGGGGGTGTGCGTGAAGCATGGGTGAGATCGGGCGTTGTTCCGTCGTCGGAACATGGGCGGGGTGAGGCCCCGGTAGTGCGTGCGATCAGCGGCGGAGGGAGGGGGAGTGAGCGGAGTGCTGTCGGCGGTCAGGGGAGCAGTTGTCGAACCAGGGTGTCGCATTCGGACCGGGTCATGAAGCGTGGGACGGGGTAGTCCGGGTGGGCCTCTGCGAGGGTTCGTTCGACGATGAGCGGGATATCTTCGGCGCGCAGCTCGGCGATGGTGGTGGGGATGTTCATGCGCGTGTTCATTTGCTCGACATGGTCGATGAATCGCGCGGCGAGGACGGGTTCTGGTTCGCCCACCTGTCCGATGCCGCCTGCGACTGCGAGGGAGGCGAGCTTGGGTTGCGCCTCAACCTTGCAGAACTTGAGAACGTGAGGGAGGATGATTGCGTTGGCGAGGCCGTGGGGTACGCCGTACAAGCCACCCATGTTATGGGCGATGGCGTGGACGTAGCCGACGTAGGCGCGCGTGAAAGCGGCGCCGGCGCAGTATGACGCCAGGGCCATGTTGTAGCGCGCATCGAGGTTCGCTCCGTTTCGGTAGGCCTCTTCGAGGTTGTCGAAGATCAGGCGAACGGCCTTTTCGGCATTGTAGTCGGTGAAATCGCTGCCGTTGAGCCCGATGTACGCCTCGACGGCGTGGGTCAGGGCGTCCATGCCTGTGGCGGCGGTAACAGGCGGAGGAAGTCCTGCCATCAGCTCCGGGTCGAGGACGGCGATTTTCGGGACGAGCTTCAGGTCGTTGATGGCAAACTTCTCGTGGGTGGAGGCGTCGGTGATGACAGCGACGACTGTTGTTTCGGACCCGGTACCTGCCGTGGTAGGCACGCAGAAGAAGGGGGGAATGGGGAGGACGACCTTGAACAGGCCCCTCATTTGGCGTACGGAGAGGAAGGGGTTTGCGATGCGGGCGCCGATGACTTTTGCGCAGTCCATGGGCGAGCCTCCGCCGAATGCGACGATCGAGTCGCAAGCGTTGTCGCGATAGCACCGCACGCCGGCCTCGACGTTCTCGATGGTCGGATTCGGCTGGACGTCGTCGAAGACGGCGTAGGCAATGCCGCGTTGGTCGAGGGAGGACAGCAGTGTTCGGGGCAGGTTGATGGCCATCAGGGTCTTGTCGGTGACGACAAGAACCTTGCGGAGGCGCCGGATGCTCAGATTCTCAGCGAGCTGGCGCACGCTCCCGGGTCCGGTCAGCAGGGCCGGCACGGGGAAGGGGAGGAGCCGGGCGGCGTACTTCATCGTTGTGGTTTGCGTTCTGTACAGTGCCTTTTTCAAAGTCCAGAGCATGGGGACCTCCTCTCGATGGGGTTGCATGGTATGGTGGGGAACCCTGGGACGCCAGATCGTCGTGAATGGAGGCGTCGGGGGCCGGAGAGGCGTGGCTCGTGCCATGCGCGATGCGGAGGTCCGTCGGGTCTTGTGCGCGGGCGCGGTGGCGGAGCCGTGCGGGGGCAGCACACTAGGCTGGTTCCGTAGGGACAGCCGGCTGGGGGCGCGGGCGCGGTGGCGGAGCCGTGCGGGGCGCAAGAAGGTGGCGGGGCAGGCCCTGTCGAGCGGGCCAAGCCAGGGGCGGCGTGGCGGAGGGCCCGGGATGTCGTGACGGCAACGGTTGACATCTGGGGCGACAGCGGCTTGAATCCGTCGAAGACCCTGGAGATGACGTTTCCCTGGAGGGACACCATGCGACTGCCCGTCTACGCGATCATCGGCGTGATGCTCATTCCGGCTTGCAACAAGAAGGATTCGGAGGACGTACCGCCGATGCCGGCGCCGACACCGGTGGCCTCGGTGCAACCGGAGCAGCCGACCGTGTTGTCGACCGCGGAGCCCGCCAAGCCGGGGGAGGTGGTTCGGCCGGAGTTGGACAATCGGGAGGACGGCATATCGGGGACGGTTGTCAGCGTGTCTGGTGCGAAGGCGAACCTCAAAGTGGCTGCGGACTGGAAGGTCACAAAGGCGGACTACCAGGTAGCGACGGCACCCGACGGCAAGTCGGTGCTCGCGCTTGGGCACTCGGACACGGCGATGTCGGTTTTGGACAAGATGGCGACAGCGGCGGGGCTGACGGAGTGCACCTGGCAAGCGCCTCAGACGTTGACGGTAGGGAAGGACAAGCTATCGGCGCAGGCTGCTGACGGCACTTGCAAGAAGGGGGGCGCGCAGACGCCGGCGGCGTACATGGCGACGGAAGGGCTTGTGGCGCTCGGGGCGTGGGACGAGAGTGCGGACCGGACCAACCTGTTCGGTGCGATGCGGTCGGTGGCGAAAGTGGCGACGGGGCCCGGGTCGCCGTCGGCGCTGATCGCGTGTTGCCGGGTGCTTGCGCAGAACGCCAAGAACACGCCGCCGCCGCAGGGGCCGTTCATGCTGCAGGCTGCGGCGACGTGTGAAGCCGCGGCGCGGGCGAACAACGTCGCGGCCGTGAACGCGGCGCTCGCTCAGTTTGGGATGCACTGCAAGTAGGCGAGCGGGCCCAGCCCATCGCGGGGTGCGAAGTCAGGCCGGCAGGGGAGCAGAGGCTTTGGGGGGTGGGTGTGTCCCGTGAGGCGGTCTGCGATGGGAAGCCTTGCGGGTCTGGCGGGGACCGTCGGACAGGAGGCGAGCCGGGTTCGGCGGACAGGAGGCGAACCGGGTTCGGCGGACAGGAGGCGAACCAGGTTCGGCGGACAGGAGGCGAACCGGGTTCGGCGGACAGGAGGCGAACCAGGTTCGGTGGAGGGAGTTGGGGCTATTCTGAACGAATCAGAGCGCGTCGATGATCGCGTTGAAGGTTGGGCTCGGGCGCATGGCTGCCGCAGCTTTGGCGGGGTCGGGGAAGTAGTAACCACCGATGTCGACGGGCTTGCCTTGGGAAGCGAGCAACTCCGCGGCAATCTTGTCGGCGTTGTCGGCCAGCTTCATCGCCACAGGGGCAAACCGGGCTTGAAGGTCAGGGTCCTTGTTCTGGGCAGCGAGTGCCTGCGCCCAGTACAGCGCCAGATAGAACGTGCTGCCACGGTTGTCGATCTCGTTGACCTTGCGCGATGGAGACCTTCCGTTCTCCAGGTAGGTTCCGATGGCTTGGTCGAGGGTCTCAGCAAGGATGGCAGCCTTCCTGTTCCCTGTCTTCGAGGCGACGAGTTCCAGGGACGGCACGAGCGCGCAGTACTCGCCAAGCGAGTCCCACCTCAGATGCCCCTCCTTGAGGAACTGCTCGACATGTTTGGGGGCGGATCCGCCGGCGCCTGTCTCGAACAGTCCACCACCTTTCATGAGCGGCACGATGGACAGCATCCGTGCACTGGTTCCCAGTTCGAGGATTGGGAACAAGTCGGTGAGGTAGTCGCGTAGAACGTTCCCGGTCACCGAAATCGTATCCAACCCCTTCCGGATGCGTTCGAGCGAGAACTTCATGGCGTCGACGGGCTTCATGATGTGAATTTCGAGGCCAGCGGTGTCATGGGTCGGCAGGTACTTCTCGACCTTCTTGATGATCTCGGCGTCGTGGGCTCGGTCGGGGTCGAGCCAGAACACGGCGGGGGAGCCCGACGCCCTGGCCCTGGTGACGGCGAGCTTGATCCAGTCCTGGATGGGAGCGTCCTTGGCCTGGCACATACGGAAAATGTCGCCCTTCTCGACGCGCTGTTCCAGCAAGACGGTGCCGTTTTCCTCGACGACACGAATGACACCATCGTCTTTCGCCTCGAAAGTCTTGTCGTGTGACCCGTACTCCTCAGCTTTCTGAGCCATCAAGCCGACGTTGGAGACGTTGCCCATGGTTGCAGGGTCGAACTGCCCATGCTTCTGGCAGTCTTCGATCATTGCCTGGTAGATCGTGGCGTAGCAGCGGTCGGGGATCGTCGCGACCGTGTCCTGGAGTTGATCGTCTTTGTTCCACATCTTGCCGCCGTCGCGGATGACGTTGGGCATGGAGGCGTCGACGATGATGTTGTTGGGGATATGGAGGTTGGTGATCCCCTTGCGTGAATCGACCATGGCGAGGGCCGGGCGGGAATCGTAGCACGCGGCGATGTCGCGTTCGATCTCGGCCTTCTTGTCCGGTGGGAGGCGTCCAATCCGCTCCAGGACATCGGCGATACCGTTGTTGACGTTTGCACCGATCTCCTTCAGGACGGCTGCATGCTTGTCGAGGGCGTCCTTGTAGAAGACGGACACGCAGTGGCCGAACATGATCGGGTCTGAGACCTTCATCATCGTCGCCTTGAGGTGCAGCGAGAACAGGAGGCCTTCTTGTCGGGCAGATTCGAGAGTGTCGGCATAGAACTTCCGGAGGGCGGCCACGTTCATGACGGCGGTATCGATGACTTCGCCTTCGAGGAGAGCCAGGTTGGGTTTGAGGACGCTGACTTTGCCGTCTAGTGCCACGAACTCGATGCGGACGTTGCAGGGTTTGGTGACGGTCATCGACTTCTCTGTGCCGTAGAAGTCTTTCTCGGTCATGTGGGCGACGCGGGCCTTGGAGCCGGACTGGGGCCAGGGCTTCATCATGCGGTGAGGGTTCTTCTTTGCGAACTTCTTCACGGAAGCAGCAGGGCGTCGGTCGGAGTTGCCTTCACGCAGGACCGGGTTCACCGCGGAGCCGAGGACCTTGGCGAAGCGGGCCTGGAGTGCGCGTTCTTCATCCGTTGTCGGTTCTTCGGGATAGGCCGGGATGTTGTAGCCCTTGCTTTGGAGTTCCTTGATGGCGGCCTGAAGCTGTGGGACGGTGGCACTGATGTTGGGGAGCTTGATGATGTTGGCGTCGGGGGATTGGGTGAGCTCGCCGAGTTGGGCGAGGTAGTCGGGGATGCGCTGAGCATCGGAGAGGTAGTCAGGGAAGTTCGCGATGATCCTGCCCTTGAGGGAGATGTCGCGGGTTTCGACGACGACGCCGGTACCCTTGGAGAAAGCCTGCACGATGGGAAGCAAGGCGTAGGTTGCGAGGGCAGGTGCCTCGTCCACTTCAGTCCAGATGATCTTCGACGTGGTCATGATGTCTCCTGGGAGGTGGTAGCGGTCAGAGATACTGGTAGCGCGCTTCACGAATTGGTGTGCAACGCGCGAGGTGGCCGTCGTGGGCTCCTCTTACCCGATACGATACCTGCGATCAAGCCGGCCGGGCTGCCGAACCGGGTTCGACAGCGCTTGTACCAGGTTCGGGCTGGGGGCTGGCGGATCCGCCGAAAAAGTGGCGGCCGCCACCCTTGTCCGGTCGACGCTCGCTGAAACGCCAGGCGATTCCCTGCTGGTGCCTGTGGCACGGTGCATGCTTACCACACACGCATGGCCCGACCTCGTCGAATCATCCCACAGGCTGTGTACCTCATCACGCGGCGCACTCTGCACCGAACCTTTCGCTTGCGACCCGACCCACTCACGAACCAGATCGCCACGTATTGTCTGGCATGGGCTGCCGATCAGGCATCGATTCTCTTGCACAGCGTGGTCGTGATGAGTGATCACATTCAGATTGTCCTGACCGACCCCTTGGGGCGACTTCCACTCTTCCTGCGTGATCTGGACAGAAACATTGCGAAGGCACTCAACGTCGCTCAGGGGATGCGGGGGATCTTCTGGGACGCTGGTCAGACAAACGTCGTGAGGCTTGGAACCCTCGATGACGTGGTGGACAAGATCGCGTACGTAGCGGCCAATCCGGTCATTCACGGTCTGGTCGAACGGCCGGAAGACTGGCCGGGAGTGGTCCTCTACGAGGTTGGTTCTCCCATCGCCGCGAGGCGTCCACCTGTCTACTTCGACCCGAAAGGCCCCTCGCCGGAGCAGGCGGAAGTGCGTATCGTCGCGCCGATGGACGCCGGTGACCAGAAGGCATGGGTAGACAGAATCCGCCAGGCCATTGCCCACAAGGTGATGGTGGCGCACGAGAACATGCGTGCCGTCGGTCGCAAGTTCCCCGGTCCGGAACGCGTCATGCGGGCCTCAATTCACGACCAGGCGCAGAGCATCGAACCAGATTTGCACACAGTTCCGGTGGTCGCATCGCATGACGCTGGCGTTCGCGATAGGTTGCTGCGGGAGTTCCGCGCCTTTCATGTGAACTACCGAGCAGCGTACTTGGCCTGGAGAGATGGTGATCGAGACGCCCAGTTTCCCTTTGGTACTTGGGCCATGCGGCTCAACCACCACGCACGGGTCGCCCCCGCGCCAGACGATGGCTAGCCTGTGCCGTAGCCCAACCCCCCGGACCAACCCATGGACAGGGTGTGTCGCCGAGGCGTGACGTTGCCGTGCGATGAAGGCGAAACGCGAAGCGAGACGAGCGGGTGAGGCGGCGAGATCAGTCGGAGACGGCGCCGGGCTCGGCTGCGCATGGCTGTCGATGGTGCTCGGCCACGCCCGGGGGAGCAGCGCGGTGACTCGCAACGCCGGTCACCCTGCCGCGAGCTTGGCGAGCACGTCGCGCAGGGAGCGCGACGGCTCGAAGCCGGCGAGCAGGTAGTTGCCGAGGATCGTATGCGTGATGGCTGCGCGCCTGGCTCGCGCGTCGCTCTGCCGGCAACCAGGTAGGCTTTGCGACTCCACCCCTCCTCCGGAACCACGAGCAGGTTCTGCCACGGCTCGATCATGGTGCCGATGGTCTTCGCGAGCGGGAGCGTCGGTGCACCAGGGTGAGCTGGAGCTTGCGGGCTCAGTTGCCGAGTTGCTCGACCACAAGACGTGTCCCGAGCTGCCGCCGAAGGAGGCACTCCTGCACGCTTACCTGCTTTGCCGCGGCCGTCCGCTCCGATTTGCGCGACGCAGAGACGATGGTGAACGCAAAGCGCGCTCGATCGAGACCAACTTGCAAGGCGGCGTTGGACTTGCGCCGGACATGGGCCCCGCGCTCCGCCTCGATGCTGGGCGAGTCCGGGCCGAACAGCCGGGCCTATCCCGCCTCGTCGTCCCCCCTGGATGATGCCGACACCCACGGGGGGTATGGCGAGCTGGACCTTCCGTAGGGTGCAGCTGTGGTGAATGCGACCGAGTGGCAGGCCGAGGCGGAACTTCTTCGCGACCAGGCCGGCCAACCATCCGGAACCCGCCAGACAATTCGCGATTGCCAGCTGCCCCGCTGCGCGAGGTCAAGCTGCGCCGCAACCTGCGGTGGCTGGGGCAACTTGCGCCATTGCTTGCCGTGGCGCCCCCCCCCGCAAGTCGATGCCCCCCAGAACCAGACCCGGATCGGTTGCATCCAGAGCGAGGTGCGTGGCTGATTGGGGTACTCTCCCCACGGGCATCCGAAATACCCCCGGGCAAGTCGCTCGCAGAATAGCGCGTCGCTGGGTCTGTCGAAGAACGAGACCTTGACCATGTCTGCCCGGGCGTTGCAGAAGACGAACGAGTGATCGTTGCTCGGGTCTCGCCCGAGCCTGCTCTGCACCAGCGAAGTCGGCAGGACCGCTCCCCCTTCGGCCATTGAGCATCACCACATCGAACGTGGCACAGGATGCGGGCTTGGACGCCGGCTCGCTGACTCGCACAGGAAGGGGAGGCCGCCGGGTTCGCTGTGGGGTCCGCACGGACACCCACGGCACGTTCTCTGCCGGGGTCCATGGCTCGGAGTTCTGTATCATCGGTTTTCGCTGCGGAAGCCATCCTGCACATGGCCGTCCGAGCGTCCCAGATGGAGTTGGCCGGGGGTCATGGGACACCGGCGATAAGG
>Ga0209018_1000650_pt1 | contig 31299 bp, 27 predicted proteins | sample YNPBryBLVA2012_FD_185814 | JGI IMG/M metagenome (GOLD analysis project Ga0209018, IMG submission 185814) | Anoxygenic and chlorotrophic microbial mat microbial communities from Yellowstone National Park, USA - YNP Bryant BLVA 2012 (SPAdes)... ...
CGTCATCGGGCGGGAGAAGTTCATCTACGACTTGTGGGGAGATACGGTCAACCTGGCCAGCCGGCTGGAGACTTATAGTGAGGCGGGCAAAATTCACATTTCGCGGGAATTATTTGAACTGCTCAAAGAGGAATTCGTCTGCAAGCGGCGCGGCCTGGTTCATCTGAAGGGAAAAGGGAAAGTCGAAACCTTCTGGCTGATTGGTAAACGCTAAAGCGGACTCTTTGCATCCCGCAAGCCACTCCCGGCAGCGGTTCTGATGTCTAAAGTTTGCCAACTGGGCGACTAAACCCGCGCCAATGAGTGGGCGGGATGCTTCGATATGCTATCTTTCCAGCGCTTCCCAAGCCCAACTGAGGGCGGTCATCATGGCGGGGAAGCCGAGGGTGTTGATGCCGAGGGTGAGGGCATGTTCGATTTCGGCAGGGGTTGCGCCTGCTTCGATGGCGCGGTGAACGTGCGATTTGACCGCGCTCTCTGAACCGCGCGCCGCGGCCATGCCCAACTTGATGAGTTCGCGGGTCTTTTCATCCAGCGGGCCGCTCTCGGCGGCGGTTTTGCCGAGCGCTTCGTAGGCGGCGTAGAGTTGGGGGTGCTTTTCCTGGAATTTGCGGTAGTTTTTGGGTAGGGCGGTCACAAAAGCCTCCTTTTGGGGGTGGGGCGTAAGTCAAAAACTTGCGCTACGCAGGGCAGAATGAATTCCGCGTTTATCGCCTCATCGGTGGTAATACGCTACTCACCTGGCGGGAACGCTTAGCAAATGACAGGTGTCATTGAGCGAAACGAGGGTGAAGTCTTCTTCTTCGACCTCGAAGACGTTGATGGCACAGGTGTCTTGCTTGATGCGCCAGAAGCGTTCGTTCCCCAATCCCAATATGCCCAACAGGATGATGCGATTGATGACGGTATGTCCGACCAGGACGATGGTCTCTTTGGGATGACGAGCCGCCAGGTCTTTCACGGCTGCCATTGCCCGTTGACGCAGCGCCTCCAGGGTCTCTCCATTCGGAATGTGCGCTAGATGTGGCCGGTTGTACCAAGCGTCTACAATTTCGGGCCACTGCTGGTGGGCTTCCTGTGGGGAAAGGCCCTGCCATGCGCCGTAGTCAATGTCTGCCAAGCCTGCGTGTGGTTGCACAGTCAGGCCAAAGTGTTTGGCAATGGCTTTGGCTGTTTCGACTGCCCGCGAAAGCGGACTGGAATAAATGGCGGTGGGTTTCCAGGTGTTTGCTATCCGCCGACCGGTCGCCTCGGCCTGTGCCAGGCCGGTCTCGTTGAGTGGAACGTCTGCGCGACCGCGAAAGCGCTCGATGCGGTTCCACTCTGTTTGTCCGTGACGAACCAAAATGATTTCGGTCATTGTTGCTTTCCTTAATGATGCACGATCATCTCAATCAATTGAAGTGCAGGGTGGTCTGGGTTTGCTCAGCAAGCCTGCCCCCCGCTTCTCCCCTTTTCGTGAGAAGATGCAAAATACATATGAACCGCTCCTGTCATTCGAAGAAGAGCAGGAGCGGTCCTATCGAATTATCTGCCTATCGCACGAAGGCCTGTCGCCCGGCATAGGTCGCTGCATTGCCCAATTCTTCCTCGATGCGCATCAATTGATTGTACTTCTCCACACGCTCGCCGCGGCAAGGCGCGCCAGTCTTGAGGTGACCGGTGGACATAGCGACTGTCAGATCGGCGATGAAACTATCCACTGTTTCACCAGAGCGATGCGATACCATTGCGCCCCAACCGGCTTTATACGCCATTTGGATGGCAGCCATCGTCTCAGTCAGTGAGCCGATCTGGTTGAGTTTGATCAACACAGCGTTGGCTACGTTCTGTTCGATACCACGCGCGATACGCTCGACATTGGTCACGAACAAATCGTCTCCAACCAATTCGATTTTGCTGCCCAGGGTCTGGTTGAGCAATTTCCAGCCATCCCAGTCGTCTTCGGCCAAGCCATCTTCCAGCACAACGATTGGATATTTCTCGCCCCATGACTTCCAGATGTCCACCAATTCGGCAGAGGTGACTTTGCGGCCCTCGGTGCGCAAATGATACAAGCCATCCTCGAAAATGCTGCTGGTGGCCGGGTCGAGCGCTAGCGCCACCTGCTCGCCGGGTTTGTAGCCGGCTTTTTCGATGGCTTTCAAAATCAGTTCGACTGCGTCCGCATTTTTCTTGAGCGCTGGGGCAAAACCGCCCTCGTCGCCTACGCCAGTGGAGTAGCCGCCGTCCTTCAGCACGCCTTTCAGCGCATGGTAGATCTCGCTGCCCCAACGCAAAGCCTCGCGGAAGGTGGGCGCTCCCAGCGGAGCAATCATGAATTCTTGGAAATCCGTGCCTTGCCAGTTGGCATGGACGCCGCCGTTCAAGATGTTGAACATCGGCACCGGCAGGGTTTTTGCGCCGATCCCGCCCAGGTAACGATAGAGCGGCAGGCCAGCCGATTCAGCAGCGGCGCGCGCCACAGCCAAACTAACGCCCAAGATGGCATTTGCGCCAAACTTGCTCTTGTTGGGCGTGCCGTCCAGCGCCAGCATTTCGGCATCCACAGCCGCCTGATCGAAGGCGTCCATATAGAACAAGGCTTCGGCAATTTCGTTGTTCACGAATTCAACCGCTTTCAGCACGCCTTTGCCGCCATAACGGGCCTTGTCGCCATCGCGCAATTCGAGCGCCTCGTGAACGCCGGTGGAGGCGCCCGAAGGCACTGCCGCGCGCCCAAATGCGCCGTCATCCAATAGAACTTCCACTTCTACGGTGGGATTGCCGCGCGAATCCAAAATTTCGCGGGCGTGTACAGATTCAATGTGACTCATAGTTTTCTCCTGATGTGTAGCCATGCCATTTTTTCGATTGTCCCTCGAGCAGGTTGGCCCAAGCAACTGATAGCATGACTTCCTTCTGCGTTACGTAAGGGCTGTGACTGCAAGAAGCCCCGTTCACTTCGTGAATGAGGTGATTCTAAGACCAGACAGAAATCGCGTCAAGTTTGTGCTTTTTTAGGGGCGTAAAAAACTTGTCTGATATGAAAAGGCGTGCTATAATCCGCCTTTGCGTTACCAAGTAGGCTTATATTCATTCGAGTAAGGAAGAACGACATGACAGACCAGATTTTGAAGGCTGTGGAAGCCTCGGCGAATGCCAACATTCCACAACTCCATCCCGGCGATATGGTGAGTGTACACGTCAAAATCAAAGAGGGTGATCGCGAGCGCATTCAGGAGTTCAAAGGCACCGTCATCCGCTTGCGCAAGGGCGGCAATGAATCGAATTTCACTGTCCGTCGCATTGCGAGCAATGGTATTGGTGTGGAGCGCACTTTTTTGCTGCGTTCCCCCAGGCTCGATAAGATCGTGGTGGAGCGCCATTCACAAGTACGCCGCGCGCAGTTGTACTTCATGCGCGAGCGCACAGGCAAGTCAGCGCGCCTGAAGCAAAAGTTCGATTGATTTCTGGCGTCCTATATCCAGACCCCAAAGGCTGTTCAGGCCTTTGGGGTCTATTTTCTACACGAGGTGAATATGCCTCCCTTGATTGGTATTACGACCAACCAGAGCAAAAACCAGGACAACTTGCCATCTGTCATGCTCTTACAGGCGTATGTCGGCGCCGTGATGCAAGCCGGCGGCGCAGCGGTTCTGATTCCTTCCATGCTGGCGGAAGGGGGGTGGGAATCTGTTTACGAGCGGGTGGATGGCCTGCTCTTTTCCGGGGGGGCTGACCTGGCGTTGGATTTGTTCGACGGGCAGCCCCATCCGCGCGTCTATGGCGTGGACCCGCTGCGGGATTCCGTTGAATTGAGTTTGTTCCGCGCTGCCATCCGAGACGGCAAACCCCTGCTCGGTATTTGTCGCGGCATCCAACTCGTCAATGTTGCCTTGGGGGGAACGTTGTACACGCACCTCCGCGACCAATTCCCCAACGCGCTCGACCATGACTACCCCGGCAACTTACGCACGGCGCTGGTTCACGAGGTGCGCTTGGAGGCAGGGACGCGCCTGGCTAGCATCGTTGGCGAAGCGGTTTTGCGCGTCAATAGCCTGCATCATCAGGGTTTGAAGGATATTGCCCCCGCTTTGCGTGTCACGGCCTATGCTCCCGATGGCTTGGTCGAAGCGGTCGAACTCCCCGACCATCCCTTTGCGTTGGCGGTGCAATGGCACCCTGAATGGTTGACCGACCAGCAGCCGACCCGCAACTTGTTCCAAGCCTTCGTGCAGGCGGCGCATGAGGCAGGATGACGATTGTCGGTGGATTTCGAGAGAAACATGTCGAGGCCTGTGCAAACCCAACCCATCGGCGTATTCGACTCTGGCGTAGGTGGCTTGTCGGTGCTGCGCGCTATGCGTGCGCTGATGCCCGAAGAAGAGATGCTTTATTTCGCCGATCAGGGACATGTGCCGTATGGGCCGCGTCCGTTGGAGCAGGTGCGCGAATTTTCGGAGGCAATTAGTCGTTTTTTGCTTGCCCGCGGTGCCAAGTTGATTGTGGTGGCCTGCAATACGGCCTCGGCGGCGGCTTTGCATTCCCTCAGAGAAATGTTTCCATATACGCCTTTCGTGGGTATGGAACCGGCCGTCAAGCCGGCAGCCGAGCAAACCCGTACCGGCGTAGTGGGTGTGCTGGCGACGCCTGCTACCTTCCAGGGCGCGCTCTATGCTTCGGTGCTGGAGCGTTTTTCCCACGGTGTGACGGTCTTGCAAGATACCTGCCCGGGCCTGGTGGGGCAAATCGAGCGCGGCGATTTGGAGGGGCCGGCCACGCGCGCTATCCTTGCTTCGGCGTTGCGCCCCATGCTGGAAAAAGGCATTGATACCGTCGTCTTGGGCTGTACCCACTATCCTTTCGTGATTCCTCTTATCGAGCAGATGGTGGGAGAAAACGTCCGGGTGATAGACCCCGCCCCGGCGGTGGCGAAGCAGGCTAAACGTCTGCTCGAAGCGAAGGGGGAAAAACGCCCGGCTGGAGGGCGCGGCGCTTTGCAGTTCTTCACCTCGGGAAATGTAACCGCTTTCCAGTCCCTCCTGCCTCGTCTACTTGGAGAAGGAGGACCCGTGCGAGGCGTCACCTGGCATCCCACAGCGGGATTGCAGGAGAGTAATGGGGTAAGTTGACCTGGCTGAGATGCAGTCTTTACAGGCGCATAGGCAAGTCTGATACAATACTGAACATGTGGCTTCGTTTGTCCCGCATGTGGACAGTTTTATGGAAGGGCAGGGGGCGTGCGCTGGTCTTTCTCTCGATTGCTTTGGCGTTGTTTGCGGCATGGATTTTTAGCGGCTTGCCTTCCCTCGATTCCTTGCCCGAGCGCCTCCACCAGCCGAGCATTCGCATCACCGACCGTGAAGGGCGCGTACTGTATGAGTTGCTCCCGCCAGAAGAGGGAAGACATGCGGTCGTTTCCTTCGAGGTCATTCCGCAGTGCATGAAAGACGCCACCGTTGCTGTAGAAGATAAAAATTTCTACCAACACCCAGGCGTGGACTTGAGTGGAATCTTGCGCGCGCTGTGGCTCGATTTGCGCGGCGGCCAAATCATCTCTGGCGGCAGCACCATTACCCAGCAGGTAGCGCGCAACTTGCTGCTCGAGCCGCACGAGCGTTTCGAGCGCAGCCTGCGCCGCAAACTGCGCGAAGCCGCCCTGGCCTGGCTGCTGGAGCGGCGTTACTCCAAAGACGAAATTCTGGCGCTCTACCTCAACCAGATGTATTACGGTGGCCTGGCTTATGGTGTAGAAGCCGCCTCACAGACGTATTTTGGCAAGTCTGTTTCTGACCTTCTCCTGCCTGAATGTGCTTTGTTGGCCGGCCTTCCGCAAGCGCCCGGCTTGTATAACCCTTATACACATCCCGACCTGGCCAAAGAACGCCAGACTGTGGTGCTGGGTTTGATGCGGCAACAAGGATACCTCAGCGCCCAACAAGAGCAAGACGCTCTTGCCGCGCCGTTGAGTTTCAACCCTGCTCCTTATCCTATCCAGGCGCCGCATTTTGTTTGGCTCATCGAAGACCAACTCGACCAACTTTTCCTGGAAGGCCAACTCGACCTGCATCGAAGCCTGGTGGTTCGCACGACGCTCGACCTGGACGCTCAACGAGTGGCTGAGGCGGTCATTACGCGCCATCTTGCCCGATTGCGGGCGCAAAGCGGCGGTCTCAGCCGCCATGTGGACAATGCGGCCCTGGTGGCGCTCGACCCGCGCAACGGGGAAGTGCTGGCGTTGGTCGGCAGCGTGGACTACTTCGACGCCTCTATTCATGGCGCAGTGAACATGGCCGCCTCGCCGCGTCAGACTGGCTCTGCTTTCAAGCCTTTTCTCTACGCCCTGGCGCTCGACCCTGCGCGTCCCTCTCCCTGGACGGCTGCTACCGTTATCTTGGACGTGTCCACCACCTTTACCACCCGCGACGGCGCCCCCTATACCCCGCTCAATTATGACTATCAGGAACATGGACCGGTCTCGGTGCGCGAGGCGCTGGCCTCCTCTTTGAACGTCCCGGCGGTCGTGACGCTGCAAGAAGTGGGCATCGAACCGACCATTGAACTGGCAACCCGCCTTGGCATGACCACGCTGTCGAATCCGCAGGATTATGATTTGTCGCTGGCATTAGGCGGCGGACAGGTTAGCCTGCTGGAACTTTCTGCGGCTTATGCTGCTTTTGCCAATCGCGGCGTCTATCGTGGTATCCAGACTCTGCTCGAGGTCCGTGATGCTGAGGGGAACTTGCTCTATACGCCGCCGCAGCGCACCCCTCTCCAGGTATTCGATCCGCGTGTGGCCTGGTTGATCAGCGACATCTTGAGCGACGACGAGGCGCGCGTCACCGGCTTTGGACGAAACAGCACGCTAAAACTCGACCGTACCGCTGCCGTCAAGACCGGCACCACCACGAACTTTCACGACAACTGGACGATTGGTTACACTCCCAGTTTGCTGGTCGGCGTGTGGGTAGGCAACAGCGACTATCAGCCCATGCGCGATGTCAGCGGTTTGACCGGCGCCGCTCCCATCTGGCACGATACCATGCGCGGCCTCTTGCAGGGACAGCCCAACCAGCCCTTCGAGCGGCCCCCCGATATGTTGCGTTTGGCGGTTTGCGACCTTTCTGGCCTGCTCCCCACTCCGGCTTGCCAACACATCCGCCAGGAATGGTTCATCCCCGGCACGCAGCCCACCCGGCTCGATAACGTCTACGTCCAGGCGGGTTTCGATCCGTTGACGAGCCTGCCGCTGGTGGTGCTGGACTTGCCTCCGCAGGCCTATCCGTGGGCGCGTGCCAATGGCTTGCCGCTGCTGGCCGAGGATGGCGGGGTCTCTGCGGCAGATCAAGCGGTTTCCCTTATTTTGACCTCGCCACGCCCCAATACGACGTACCGCTTGACCTCCAGCATAGCCGCCTCGGCCCAGCAATTGCTCCTCGAAGCGCTGGCTGAGCCGGCTGTCCATCCCGTCACTTTTTGGGTGGATGGCCGTTGGCAGGCCACTGTTTCTGAGCCGCCCTATCAGGCTTGGTGGCCTTTGCAGGTGGGCGTTCACACGATTTGGGCGCAGGGAAGGGTGGACGGCCAGACCATCCAGAGCGAGGCCGTTCAAATTACTGTTGTTGGAGAATGATGTATCTCGTTAGCGCTTCCAAGACATAGCGGGATAATGAAGTTTGACAAATTATTGCCGTAATCTTGTACCCCCGACCTTTGGTCGGTTCGACCAGGCAGAGCCTGATGATACGCTGTTCAAGCCTGGCTGCTGGCGCCTGGAATTGGCTTCCAGCCGACTTTCATGTGCTGAGGCGGGGGATTGATTCCCCACCGGAGCCGGAGAGAAAGTTGCCAGATTATTTGTTAAACTCCATTATATCGCCCTTGGTTTGCGGAATGAATTCCGCGTTACGAGGAAGCGGGTTGTTTTGGGTGCGCGCCGCTAAGTGGCTGGCGCGTGTGGGAGGGGGACTTGTTCGGATGGCGACAGGATGGGTTCATGCCGATCGAAACCGAAGCGTTCGAAGATGTCGGCGTATATTTCGATGATTTGCTGGCGGGTGAACCCCATTTTCTCGTAGGAATAGGCGTGACCGCTCCTGAAGGTCAGGGTCTCTTTGACGGCTTGGTCCACGATCTGATCGAGCGCTGGCTGGTCTGGATAGCCGAACTGCTCATAGAAGCCACGGATGGTCCCTTCAGGGTTTTGGATCAGTTCATCGTAAAGCAGGATCAGGTGGCGGGGAGAGGGATGCGCGTCCAGGTAACGTAGGGGGTGCCGGTACCAATGCTGTGTCAGGTCGAGGATTTCGTCCAGGTAAAAGTATCCCTGGCCGGGGTCGGTAAATTGCCGGCGCGCATAGTTGATCCACGAAATGGTGGAGGGGAGCATGTCGAGAGGGTTGCGGACGAGGTAGATGATGCGCGCGTCGGGGAAGAATTCGCTCAGCGTTTCGATTTTGGGGCTGAAGGCCGGGTTTTTGGCAACGAAGTATTTCTTGCCGGTAGCGTATAGGTGGCGCTGAAGCATGGACTTGTAAAAGGTCATGATGCGCCGTTTGTGGTCAGGGGAAAGAGCCACATCGAAATGGATGTAATCGGGCAGTTCGTCCATGAAGGGGAACAGGTAACTGACGAAGTAACTGTCCCAGTTTTGCAGGTGGATGTTTTCATCTTCCTCGGGCTTGAAGAAGGAGATGGGATGAATGCGAATCTTGCCCAGTGTGGCGCGGTCGAAGGCATAGAGCAGGCGGTGCAGGTGACCGCCCAAGCGATTGTCTAGGCGTGCAACGAATTGGGTGATTTTCTTTTGTGTGACGGAGGGCGCCAGGTAAATATCCCAGATGGTCAGGCTGGTGAAGTTGTGGTCGCGTGAGAGGAGGCGGTGCAAGAAGGTAGAGCCGCTGCGGAAGTTGCCCAGGATGAAGAGCGGCTTCTCGATGGGTTGGTTCTTGTAAGCAGGGAACAAGATGTCATCCAGCCAGAAGAAGAACCAATGCGCCAGCCCGCCCATCGGCCAGACAAGGTAGAACAGGATAAGGAAAATGAGACGTTTGCGGGTCAGGCGGGCGGTCGTGCCTCGCCAGCCAAAGAATGAGCGGTAGAACATGCGCCAGAACAAACGGAAGTTGTAAGACATGGGCAAGAGTATTCCTTGATTTTGCCACAGGGGAACAGCAATGGATACAGGATAAACGTATAGATGGCGCCCATCCAGGATGTTGCCTCCATCTGTGTTGCTCTGTGGTTCGTTTCGACACACAAAAAGGCCTTGCGGCCTTTTGGGTCGGGATGATTTTATCAGATTTCAGCCAAAGGTAGACCGGCTTTTCTAGCCAGTTAGCACCCGTTCCGCGCAATCCCAGCCGGCATAAAGCGCGCCGCTAGAAGCGCTTTTTCCCGATGGGGATGACGATATTCATCGACTCGTAGCCGGGCGGCGTGGCCAGGTCAATCTCGGCCTGGATGCCGCGCCCGTCGTGGAAGCCCGGCCAGGAGACAGACAGATGCCGATGGTCAGGATGCAGGCTGAAGCGGAGTCTGACGCGCTGGTCCTCGAAGCGGCTGTCGCCCTCGGTGGAGTTGCGCGGCAGTTCGATGCCTTTTGCGAGCGGGATGACCAGTCCCTCTTCGTGCAGGTCGCCGGTCTCGAAGTCCAGGGTGTAGACGAAAATATTGCCGGCGTAGCCCAGGTCGGCGATGGTGGCTGAGAAGAAACGGCGCGGGGTGAAGACAGCGTAGTAGTCCCAGCGTTTGATGCGGAAGCGCTGGAATGGACGCAGAGCATAGAAGCGGGCAGATTCAAGGTTGCAATCTAGCACGGGCTGGCGCGCCCAGCCGACTTGCGAGAGAGAGCCGTCGGGCCGCAGGAGAGGAGCGAGGTTGGCTCCCAAAGAGGATGCTTTCAATTCGGTTTGCATGGCAGGTAACTCCTATTTTTGTCATCGGCCGGCATGGAACAAGTCCAAGTTGTCGCTTACCCAATCGAACAGCCGCTGCACGCCCTCTTGCACGCCGATCTTCGGCTTCCAGCCCAGTTCCCGTTCCGCCTTGCGGATGTCGGCGTAGAAGACCTTTTGGTCGCCCGGACGCCAATCACCGCGCGCGACTTCGATCTGACGCCCAAGCATTCTTTCGAGCAGCGGTCCGAACTCTGCCCACACCGACATCACGTTGGCCGGTCCGCCGCCGATGTTGTAGACTTGACCGGCGGCTACGTCAATGCACTCGATAGCGGCGTCGTAGGCATTCATCAAGTCGTCCACGTGCAGCACGTCGCGCACCTGCTTACCGTCGCCATAGATGGTGATGGGACGCCCGCTGAGGGCGGCAATGACAAACCAGGCCACCCAGCCTTGATCCTCTATGCCAAACTGGCGAGGGCCGTAGATGCAATTGGAGACTTGCACGCCGCCGGCGAGGAACAGATGCGCATCGTCCTCTACCTCAAGGTCATAAACAGGCTCCTCACTCAATGGTTCTACTGTTTTCAAACTATCCCACAACAAATAGCCGTCGGCGCGTCGCAACGCAACCGTTTCCTGGAAGAATTCAGGGGTGGTGGAGGTGGATAGCCAGCACAAGAGTTCATTGAGGCGTTTAGAACGTTCAGGGCTGAAAGCATATCCAATTTCTGCCAGCCGGGGGAACAAGGCTCGTCCGCCTAGCAATCGCACAGTCATTTGCACGGTGGTGCCTCGCTTGTAGGTCTCTGGTTTGGCTTCGAAGTAGGAGGTTTCGATATCGAACTCGGCAAGCAATTGCCGTAATTGTCTCATCCAGAGTCGTCCATTTTCGAGGTAGTCTATATCTTTCGATTGGGCATACGAGGGGGCAAGATAGGAATTGGTCTGCACTTGTCCCAATTCTGCACCAAAGAAGCCGCGTAGAAAAGCGCGCTTGACCAGGCGATGGCCGTTTTGGATCCAAGCAGGCAGGGAATATTCCACGCGAACTTTATCGCCGACAGGTACGCCAAGCATCTCGAACAGCGTAAAAACAGGCAGGGACTGTTGTTGAATGCGACAGGAGGTGCCCTGAATGACTTGCCCGCTTGGTAAATTCGAAGCAGATGTGGAGCGAATGATGCCGCTCACCGGTAGATTCAACCATTGCATTCGTTGGGTGATTTCCTGTAACTCTGCTTCAGAGCCAAAGAATTGGACATTATATGCAGGCGCTTCCCGACTCTTGCGATGGTGAATGCTCAAATGACCGTCTCCAAATAGCCAGCCAACAAGTTCAGCCATGGCAAGTAATTTATCGCCGGTTAGAGGCAGGAGGTGATGGGCAATCTCGTCTGCATCATTCCAGCAGCGTTTGTCGGCGGTGCGGCTTCGTACGAGTTCGATATAGTCTGTGGGATTCAACACCTGGTCGTGGACAAATGTCCAGCGCGGCATAAACAAAGCCTCGGGCAACGTAGCCAGATAGTCGCCGTAAGCGAGATCGCGATTGGTGAACAAACCATGTGGGCGAACAACGCGGTGATCTGCGGTAAGTGTGACCGATAAACCTTGCATCGTCGTTAGCCGGCGTACAGGCTTTGTTCCCGTTCGCCAAACATGCCTGACTCGGCGCCAGCCCCAGCCGCTGTTCACGAGATCGCCCGTCTGGATGTCTGAAATGGGTTTCTTTCCAAAAGGTGTAATGATCTCTTGAGAGGCTGCCAGGCACGATTGTCTCATAACAACGGTATTCAAACCATAAATGCGATGATAATCGCGCGTGTATTGGTCGCCTGTGCCTTTGCTACACCCGTAGGGGCTGTGGAAATCCAGCGGCTGGGATTCCGGGCAGCCGTGCGGCAGGTCGGCGTAGCGCCAGCGAGTTGGTTCCTCGACCAGAGGCACCTCTTCCATGCCGCCATACACTTTGTTGGTCGAAGCATAAATGAAAATGGGATTGCGCCCCGAAGTGCGCGCCGCCTCCAGCGCGTTGAACGTCCCCAGCGCGTTGGCCTCGAAATCTTGCCTGGGATGGGCAACGGAGGTGGTGACAGCCACCTGACCGGCCAGGTGAACGATCACATCCGCATTTTTGGCTGCTTCCGCTAAAAGAGCGGCGTCTACAACGTCCCCCACCACCAGCCTGAAACTGCCCTTACCAAACGTCGTCTCCAACCAGGCAATATTTTTGGAGGCGCCTGCCCGGCTGAGATTGTCGTAGATGGCGACGTGTTCGCCGCGCGCCAGCAGGCGATGGACGTAGTTCGAGCCAATGAAGCCGGCCCCGCCGGTGATGAGATAGTTCTTTGCCATGCAAACTCCATACGCTGCGTGTCATTACGACGCGGCAATCTGCTATTGAGTGAAAATATCTTATCGAGAGGAGATTGCTTCACTTCGTTCGCAATGACATCTAATCTTCTTGTTTTTCTTTCGAGCGGAAATTGCGCAGTTCTTGGTAGATGCCCGAAAGCGTCTGTCCCTCGCTCGACAGGCCGATCAGGCCTACCGTAATCGTTCCAATGTAATTGTAGAGCCTGCCCGCCAGCGCCGCCGCCAGCGCCGTAGATTGGTCGCCGGTCAGGATGGTCAGCGCACCGCCGAAAGCGCCCTCGAAGGTGCCAATAGCGCCCGGCAGGGACGGCACGGCGTTGCCAAAAGCGGCAATGCCCAGCCCAAAAAAGCCCCAAATGACTTGCGCTTGGGGGAAGAAGGCGCGCACGATGAGGAAATACGAGACAATTGCAATGCCCCAATTGACCGTCATCCAAAACAGAAAACGGGCAAACAGCCAGGCGTCGGTCAGCACCGCCAGGCCCTCCAGGAAAGGTTCTATCAAGCCGCCGCCGATTTTTTGCAAAGCCGGCCAGCGCTGGCTGAGGGTGTGAAACAACGTAAGGGCTTTTTCTCGATGACGCGCCAGCAGGTAGAGAACGAACAGGCTGGCAAGCACCAGGGCGCCCACCGCGATCCCAATCTGGCCGGCGCCTTCCGCGCCGACCACGAAAGGCAGAGAAACGAGCAAAATAGCCGCCGAGTAGGCCAGGTCTACGGCGCGCTCGATGACAATGGTGGGGATGATTTCCATGAATTGCAAGCCCCGCCCTGAGTTTGTCGAAGGGTCCGACTTGCGGCTGAGCAGGAACGCCTTGCCGATTTCTCCCAACCGGAAGGGCAGGAAATTGTTCAGTAAATATCCTTCGCCCAAGGTCAAGAACACGTCCTTATACGAAGCGCGCTCGCGCAGCAACGTGCGCCAAACAATGCCCCGCACTGCCAGCCAGACGAATGACAACGGCAGCGCCGCCAGCAGAATCAGATAATCTGCCGAGCGAATGGCCTGCGCCATCTGGCGAAAATCCACAAAGTACACAATGGCCGCAATCAGCAACAGGCTGACCAGCGCGCCGGGTAACCAACGTTTGACATCCTTCATATTTGCTCGATTGTGGAGCAAGTCTCAGACTCGCCCCTACTCATCCTCCAGTTTCAACACTGCCATAAAGGCTTCTTGTGGGATTTCTACGTTGCCGACCATCTTCAGGCGTTTCTTGCCGCGTTTTTGCTTTTCCAGCAGTTTCTTCTTGCGGGTAATGTCGCCGCCGTAGCATTTCGCCAGCACGTCCTTGCGTGTGGCCTTGACATTGGCGCGCGAGATGACTCTTCCGCCGGCCGAGGCCTGGATGGCTACATCGAACAACTGACGCGGAATGATGCCCTTGAGTTTGGTGATGAAACGCTGGCCTTTGTGATAGGCATCCTTTTCATGCACAATCGAGGCCAGCGCGTCTACCGGCTCGCCGTTGACCAGGATTTCCAGTTTTTGCAATTTGTCGGGGCGATATTCGGCAAACTGGTAATCCAGCGAAGCATAGCCTTTGGTGCGCGATTTCAACTCGTCGAAGAAGTCCACGATCAACTCAGAGAGCGGGATGGTGTAATTCAATTGGACGCGGTGCGGAGAGGGATATTCCGGCCCTCGGAATTCGCCGCGCCGCCGCGTGACCATTTCCATGATCGGGCCGTAATACTCGGTGGGGGTGATGATTTCGATGTGCATCCACGGTTCGCGGATTTCGACAATTTTGCTGGCGTCGGGCAGTTCCGCCGGCGAGTCGATGCGCACGGTCGTGCCATCGTTCAGCAGCACCTCGTATTCCACCGATGGCGCGGTGAACAGCACGTCCAGTTCGTACTCGCGCTCGATGCGCTCCTGGATGATTTCCATGTGGAACAACCCCAAGAAGCCAGCGCGAAAGCCAAAGCCCAGCGCCTGCGAGGTCTCTGGTTGGAAGGTCAGCGAAGCGTCGTTCAGTTGCAGTTTATCGAGCGCGTCGCGCAGGTCACTGTAGTCGTCGGCGTTCACGGGATAGATACCGGCGAAGACCATCGGCTTGGGGTGACGGTAGCCAGGTAGCGGGTCGGAGGCCGAAGCGGACGGGTGGGTAATGGTGTCGCCGACGCGGCAGTCATGCACTGTCTTCAGCCCGGTGGCAATGTATCCTACTTCGCCGGCGCTCAGGCTGGCTACGGCTTTCATGCCCGGCGAGAAGATGCCGATTTCCACCGGTTTCATGTCTACGTGGGTAGACATCATGCGCAGCGCCTCACCAGACTTGATCTCGCCTTCCATCACGCGCACATAGGCAATTACGCCCTTGTAGGAATCGTAGTGCGAGTCGAACACCAGCGCCCGCAGGGCGGCTTGACGCTTGTCGGGCGGCGGGGGGATTTGTGCGACGATGGCCTCCAGGACGGATTCGACGTTCAGCCCGGCCTTGGCGGAGACGCGCAGCACCGATTCGGGATCTACCCCCAGCAGGCTGCCGACATCTTCGGCCACTTCGTCGGGACGGGCAGATGGCAGGTCAATTTTGTTGATGACCGGGATGATGGTCAAATTCGCTTCGATGGCCTGGTAGAGATTCGCCAGCGTCTGCGCCTCGATGCCCTGGGTGGCGTCTACCACCAGCACAGCCCCCTCGCAGGCGTTGAGCGCGCGGCTGACCTCGTAGCCAAAGTCTACGTGACCGGGAGTGTCGATCAGGTTGAGTTCGTACTCGGCCCCGTCTTTGGCGGTGTAGGTCATGCGCACCGCCGAGGCCTTGATGGTGACGCCTTTTTCGCGTTCCAGGTCCATCGAATCCAGCACCTGCTCGGTCATCTCGCGGTCAGAGATGGTGCCGGTCAGTTGCAGCAGGCGGTCGGCCAGGGTAGACTTGCCGTGGTCTACGTGCGCAATGATGCAGAAGTTACGGATGTGGGAAGTCATAGCGAGCGGGGGGAAGTATACCCGATTTTCGCTTGTCCAACGCTGTGCCTGCTCGCTACGATTCGAGTGCGGTTGTTCACCGCTTGGGCGCGTTCGCGCTAGTCGAAGAATGTTTCTGGGTATTCGCCTACTAGCGGCTCATCGTCGCGGATGGCGAGCAGCATGGTTGCTTCGCCGGGGTAGTGAAGCACGCTGCGCGACAGGGTGATGACGAAGCCCTCATACTCAGAAGTCAGAATCCCCAACAAGCGCCCCCAGGCGTCGCGCATTTCTACCAAAGGCTCGCCTACCTGTACGAGGTCGCCCGGTTCTTTCAGGTGATGCACAATGCAGGCCTGGGTGACACGCGCCGCGCTGCGGCGGCGGGTAGGATAGCCCGGATCTATCACCAGGATGCCGGTAATGGGCTCCGCTTCGCCAGGCAACATGCCGGCCCAGCGCAGTACGTTGCGCAATCCGGCCACGCTGGCGTTCACAATGGCTGGAATGGGCGTGTAGGCGCTGCCCAGTTCGGCGGTCAAGGCCGGGATGCCGGTCAGCATGGCAATCGAGGCGCTGGTAGAACGATGCAGTTTCTCGTCAATGTACTTATTCACGGCGAAGTCGCCGATGAGCGTGTGGCCGTAGGCGCGCGCCATGGCCTCCATTTTGGCGCTGGTTGCCTCGGCGCGCCGACGGGCAGCCTCGTCCCCTTTGCGATAAAGCACCCGGTCGCGGAACACAAAGGACAGCGAACGGATGGTCATGCAGTGTAAGTCGAAGTAATACGAGGCGCTGGCTTTGATTTCATTGAATAGCCGTTCATAGGCTTGTTCGAGCGCAGAAGGAGGCTCCTCATCGGGGTCCGCTTTGGGAGGCCGGCCGTCTGGGAACAAGCGGTTGGGATCGCCGTCGTGGTAATAGGCCTGGCGTTCCAGGGTGCGTAGTCCGGCTGGGTTCAGCCCGGGGATGGCGACCAGCGTGCCATGCAATTCATCCACCAGCGCGGGCGTAATCAGTTTGTGGATGACCTGGATGCCGGCGTGTTCGATGCCGTGAATGCCGGCGGTGAGCCAGAAGACCGGCCCGTCAGATTTTCCCTGCGCCAGGATGACAGGCAGCACATCCCGTCCGCCGACTGGATGCTGTACCAGGTCGTACTCGCCGTAGGTGATTTCGCCTCGTTTGGCTGTGGCAGTGCCTAAGGTAAAGGACATGCTTCCTCGAGAAGAGATGGTTTAGGTTATAGATGACGCTGACTGCGCGGATCGAGCGCATCGCGCAAACCGTCGCCGACGAAGTTGATGCCCAGGACGGTCAGCAGGATCAATGTCCCAGGGAAGAACCACAGCCAGGGAGCGGTCTCCAGGTAGCGGTAAGCGCCGTCCAGCATGTTGCCCCAGGTGGCAGTAGCACCCTGCACGCCCAGGCCAAGGAAACTGACATACGCCTCGGAGATGATGGCGCTGGCAACGCCCAGTGTGGCGCTGACGACCAACGGCGCGACCGTGTTGGGGATCAGATGCAGGAAAATGATGCGCGTATCGGAGGCGCCCAGGGCGCGCGAGGCGGAAACGTAATCCTGTTCGCGCAGGGAGAGGATATTGGCGCGGACGATGCGCGCCAGGTACATCCAGGAGGTGGCTCCGATGATCAAGATAATGACCATGACGCTGCCGGTCAACTCGCGCCCAAACAGGTGAATGGAGGGCAGTTTGCCGCCAAAGAATTTTGCCCCAATGATGAGCAGGAACAAACTGGGGATATTGAGCATGGCTTCGGTGATGCGCATGAGAATACTGTCTATCCAACCGCCATAATAGGCCGCCAGAGCGCCGACCAGCGCGCCCAGGAACACCTCCACGATGGCGGCTGAGATGCCGATCAGCATCGAAATCTGACCGCCATAGACCGTGCGCGCCAGGATGTCGCGGCCAATCACGTCTGTGCCGAAGGGATGACCGGCGGAGGGCGTATTTTATTGCGTAATCATCCCCAGCAACTCGCGCAGCACAGATTCGATATGAACGTGCATGGCTGTTTCGGCTGCTTGGGCATCGCCTTGTTCCAGGGCTGAGAGGATGGCCGCATGTTCCAGTGTATCCACTTCATCCCTTCCAGCCAGCGGTTGCGAGGCGGTGCGCGAATAGTTTCCAATCCGCATAGTAGGAAAAGCCTCCCATAACTGACTTAACGTGCGTATCAAATAGGGACGGCGGCTGGCCTTGAAAATCAACTCGTGAAATTGACGGTTGAGTTCTCGATAGCGGGCTACCTCTTCAGGAGCGGAATGCTTTTGGATTTCTGCGTGGACTTGTTTGAGTTCGGCTATTTCTTCGGGCGTGATCTGTTGGGCAGCGAAACTGGCTGCCCGGCCTTCCAGAAAAGCCCGCAGGGCATACAAGTCTTCGAGGTCGGCAGGCGAAAAGTCCATCACGCGCGCGCCGCGATAAGGTACATGTTCCACCAGCCCCTCGGCAGACAGTTGCTTCAGTGCCTCCCGTACCGGCATCTGGCTTACTTTCAATTCTTGAGCGATTTGCTCCTGCCGCAGCCACTGGCCAGGTTTGTATCGCCCTTCTAAAATGGCAGCACGAATCTGTTCCGCAACGATGTTGCGTAGTTGACGGTGTGAGGAGGCGCCTGGTAACATGTGTCTCTTTATTTACATTCTCTCAATTAGTGGAGGAGGGGGTGTTTCGAGTATGTGGTCCACCCCGTCCCTTTCTTTTGGGAGAATACTTTTGGGGGCTAGATATTAGATATTATATCTAAATAATACTATAGCGCATTACGAGGTGAGAGTCAAGTGGCAATTTTTTCTTTGGAGTGATTTTACCCACTTAGCAGGGCGCGGATGCGCGGCGCAATGCCTGCCAGGTCTGTCAATCCTTGTGTGAAGCGCCGATGTTCTCGTCCTATGACCAGCGCGGGTACGCTCGCTTGAGTATGCCGTCGCGTAGACAGGTCTTCCAGGTTGCCGTGATCGGAGGTAATCAAAATCAGACCTTCGTCCATATCCCATGCAGCCAGCAGCCCTCCCAGCACAGTGTCGAAGGTCTCCATTTGTTCTATGCCCCAGTCCATATCCTGTTTGTGACCGGCATAATCGCTGGCCCAGTATTCGAACAGCGAGAAGTCGTAGCCTTGCGCCAGTTGCGCCAGTTTTTGTCCCGCTTCGCGCGCGGACAGGAGAGGGGCCTCCGCTAAACCGAGCGTGGTGCGCCACCCCCGCGCAGTGAAATCGGCCGAGAGCGCCCGTCCGGCAAACAAGTCCTCTTTTGTGAACAAGGGATAACCAGCGCTGGTGACAGCCAGCGGGATAGCCGAGTACAGGCGCTTGCCGCTGGCGATGCCCGCAAAGTAGCGCGGCGGGTAGGCGTTCAGCAATGCAGCAGTTTTTTGTTTTGCGCGCAGCCATGAAAACAAAGTCTGTTCATCGGTCAGGTAACGAGCAACGGCAGGATCAGGTTTCGGGCCGTAGTGGTAGCCCAATTGCGCGGGGATGTTTATGCCGGTCAACAGGACTGCTTGACCGGTAGCCGATTGAGGCAGACCGGCTACGCCCAGGCAGGCATCTAGCGCCACCAGGGAGACCCCTTCTCCTTCGAAAGGCGCTGTCGAAGCCGTCAGATTGCCTCCCCTTAACAAAGAACGTAGATGAGGCATCTTGGCGCGCGCCAGAGGGTTGAATGCCGGCTCGTTTTCGCCCAGCCCCACCCCATCCAAGAAGATGAACAGGATTTTGGTCATATCTCCAATTGTACTGCCTAACCCTCTACCAGTCGTGGCACATGTCCCGAAGAGGGAGGGGAGACTTCCTTCCTTCTGTGGGAGAAGGCTTCACCCGCCGCCGCATCATTGTCCCTGATGAGTCTCCCTTTCCCCACAGGGGGAAGGGTAGGGGATGAGGGCTCATCAGGAAAGAAATCACCATTACGCGATAGCCCCGCCACCCGCTCTCACTTGGAGTAAAATATAGCGCAGTTTTCATTACCTGACAAATTGTCATGAGGAGAAAAATATGGCAAAAGGATCAGCATTTGGGAAAACCATCTTGATTGGGGATCAGTTCGTGTTGGAAGAAGTGCCGGCCATTGTGTCTTCTATTCCCTTCGAGACCATCGCAGAAGTGGAAAGGATTGACGGCGAGGGCTGGGTATTGGAAGACAATCGTGTCGAGGTGCCGGGGTATAAGGAAAAGAAGAAAGAGCAACAGGTCGTCTCTATCAACCGCATCCTCGAAGTGATGAACATAGATGTCAAGAAGACGCCCATCAAGATCACCTATGGAGGCAGTCTGTTGGCGGGCAGCGGAGTGGGAGCCAGCGCCGCCAGTTGCGTGTCTCTGGCGCGGGCCTTGAACGCTGAGTTCAACTTGGGCTATACCATTGAGCAAATCAATCATGTTGGCTGGGAAGGGGAGTTTGCCTATCATGGCATTCCTAGCGGCGTGGATAATACCGCCTCGACCTACGGCGGGCTATTGCTCTACTGGGTCAAGGGCCAGGAAAAGCACTTCGAGAGAATCGTCTCGAAAAAGCCGCTGCATATCGTGCTGGGCAATAGCGGCGTGACGGCCAATACCGCTTTGTTGGACGAATATATCGAGGAAATGAAGAAAAAAGACCCGGCCGGCTTCAAATCCCGCATGGAGGCCATCACGGCTCAGGTGTACGAGATGAAGGCTGCCCTCGAGAGCGGCGACCTGGAGAAGGTAGGCGCGATTATGACGGCCAATCATGAGATTTTGATCGAGATGGGACTGTCCCATGAGAAACTTATCTACTTGTGCAACCTGGCGTTGAAGATGGGCGCTTTGGGGGCAAAGGTCACCGGCGGCGGTCGGGGCGGCTACATGAATGCCTTGACGACCGGTGAAAAGATGCAAGAAGAGATTGCGGCAGCCATGGAGGCAGAGGGATACAAGGTCATCCGGGCTACGATAGGTATGTAAGATGAGCAAAGAGGACTTTCTTGCAGAAATCCGCAAGGGTATTGGCCTATTGAAATCTGGCGGCCGCCAAGTAGCCCTGGTACATCACAACGACGCCGACGGCCTGACCTCGGCGGCTATCCTGCAAACGGCTTTGACGCGAGCAGGTTTTTCTGTTCATCGCATTTGCATCGAGCGCGTCCATCCTCCTATTGTGGCGCGCATCCATGCACAATTCGAAGCCACCATTTTCTACGTTGACCTGGGTGGGCAGGCGGCGCCGGTCATTTCCGAGGCTAACCAGGGGCGGCGCACCACGCTAATTCTCGACCACCATCATCCGCACAAACCTACCGATCCCAAAGTGCTCAACATGGCGACCGAGTTCTTTGGGTTATCGGGGGATATGGATATTTCGGCTTCGACAGCGGCCTACCTTTTCGCCCTTGAATTGGAGCCTGCCAACCGTGATTTAGCATATGTGGCTGTGTTGGGCGCAATTGGAGACGAGCATGATCGGGAAGGCAGTCTGATTGCACAGAATCGTGAGGCGTTGCAAGATGCGCTGAGCCAAGGTCAGGTGCGCGTGGAGGTCAATGAGCGTGGGAAGGAAATCTACACCCTGACTCGCTTCGGGGAGGCGACCCCCCTGACGCCGCTCGCAATCGCCGTGACGACCTTGGGTGGGGTTGGCTATTATTCGGATGGACCAGATCTTGGGGTGCGGGTGTGTTTGGAAGGGCTTTCTGCGGCGGCCCAAAACCGCCTGGAAGAACTTCGTCGCATCCAGCAAACGGCCTATGAGAAGACGACAGCGCGGCTGAAGCGGGAAGGCTTTCGTGAAACGGAACACATCCAGTGGTTCTCGGTGGGAGACGATTTCTCACCCATGGGTGTCAAGATCATTGGCGAATATTGTGCAGATATTCGCAATGAAGGCTTTGTCAACCCCGAAAAATATATTGTGGGTTTCCAGAATATGGCGCCCGACATCCCTGGCGTGGGTTCCTTCGATTGGGCGCAGACCAAAGCCTCCATGCGCGTCTCCACCTCTTTGGAACACAAGATTTTGAACGAACAATCTATGCCCTCATTAGCCTACCTGGTTCCTGCAGCGGCCAGGCAGGTGGGCGGCTCTGTGGATGCTTGCCATGCTTCCACTGCCGCCACCATCGTTGACCTGGGTCGCGAGGAGGCGTTGGTCATCGAGATGGAAAAGTTGATTCAGGCCGAATTGGTCAAAAAGTAAGCCGCTATAAACAGGGATTGTCCAAAAAGGGGGGCTAGGTTCCATTTTGCTGCCACGTGCATGGATGAACGAAAGCGATGACCTCCATACTGGGAATCATCGCCTGTTTGTATCTTCTCGAAAAGAAGGGCAAGCAAGGATGCGCTCAATGGTTGAGGACTAATACCGCCTCTTTGGAACAGGTGACCTGACTTTTGTCGCCCAGTTTGGGCAATTCCAAGAAGGGGTTGTTGAAGGTATCCATGTAGAACAGTGAGTTGCCCAATCTTACCTGAATACGGACGACAGACCCCAGGAAAGTAATGTTCTCGATGGTACAATCGAGGACATTGTCCTTCTTTAGTTCGGAGGCAAAACTGAGACGCTCGGGGCGAATAGACATTAACACCTTGTCGCCCTTTTTCTTTTCTTGCAGGTTTTCGGCGCTCTTGAGTATCAGGTTATCCATGCGCAATAGTCCGCCAGCGGGATCTTCGACCTCAACAGTAGCGGTATTCAACGTGCCAACGAAGTTTGCAACGAAGGCTGTCTTGGGGAAGTTATAGATTTCGAAAGGCGAGCCAACCTGCTCCATTCGCCCGGCGTTCATGACGACAACACGGTCTGAGAGGGAGAGCGCTTCTTCCTGGTCGTGCGTCACATAAATAGCGGTGATGCCCAGTTTCCGCTGGATGGCGCGGATTTCGGCGCGCAGCGAGACGCGGATCTTGGCATCCAGAGCCGAAAGGGGTTCGTCGAGCAGCAATACATCGGGACGCAGCGCCAGGGCGCGTGCCAGTGCCACTCGCTGTTGCTGGCCGCCAGAAAGTTGGTACGGGTAGCGGTCGCCGTACTCGGGCATGTTGATGAGCGCTAACATTTCTTCTACGCGCTGACGAATCTCTTGGGGCGTTTTCTTCATGACTTTGAGACCAAAGCCGATGTTCCCTGCTACGGTCATGTTGGGAAACAGCGCATAGGATTGGAAGACCATGCCGACCTCTCGTTTGTTGGGGGGCATTTGTGTAATATCCTCCCCGTTCATGATGATGCGGCCGCTGCTTGGCGTTTCGAAGCCAGCCACCATGCGCAGGGTGGTCGTCTTGCCGCAGCCGCTTGGCCCTAAAAAAGAGACCAATTCCCCTTTTTCGATGTCGAGATTGAAATCCTTGACCGCTTCGACCGAGCCAAAAATCTTGCTCACGTTTTCAATTTGCAGGAATGCCATAATGTCTCCTCGCAGGGTTAGTGTGCACCGGCAACTTGTTCCTGTCCTCGCCCGCGTCCAATCCATTGCAACAAGCCAATGGAGGCCCACGTCAACAGGAAACTGACAACAGAAAGCGCCTGGGGAGTATAGGCGCGCATCGAACCGATTTCTTCCATGTATGGGCCAAAGGCTGGCCAGGCCAGGAGAGAGGCAAACGTGAATTCGCCCATCACAATGGCAAAGGTCAGGAAGACTCCGCTCAAGATAGCCACGCGCAGGTTCGGAAAGATGACCTGGGTAAGGATGGTGACCCAGCCAGCGCCCAAACTCAAAGCGGCCTCGGTCAGTGTGCGCACATCAATTGCGCGCAGACCCGTATCTACAGCGCGGAACATATAGGGTAGCGATAGTACGATGTAGCCAGCGATCAGTAAGATGGGGCTGCCCAGCAATAAGATGGGAGGACGCCCGTACAGGCGGATGAGTCCAAAGGTCAATACTACCGCTGGCACCACGAAAGGCATCAAAGTCACAAACTCGACAAAGGGCCGTGCTTTGGGTAATTTCCAATGCACCCAATAAGCCGTTGGCACTACCAATACGGTGCTGAAGAAGATGGTCAAGAGTGCCCACAAAACCGAATACCCAAAGTTAAGGAAGAATTTGGGGTCGGTAAACGCTACCCGGTAGGCTTCGAAAGTGTAGCGACCTTTGATCATTCGCATACTGAATTCCAACGTGGCGACCAACGGCAGGAAGAAATATACTATTCCAATCAGCAGGATGATCCAGGCCCAGATATTCACTTTTTTCATCTCGTCCACCTCGCTGCGCGTTTCTGCATCCAAGCGTAGCCCGCCATACACAGGCTCATGATGACAATCATGCCCAATGCCAGGGCGTTGCCCAAGCCAGGGTTGTACAACACGTCGCCCTGAATTTGTGCGCCAATGAGAATGGTGACCAGGTTGATGAAACTGCCAGAAAATGCGTACGCAGTAGCATAGGCGCCAAAGGCGTTTCCAAAGAGCAGAATCATGGTCCCTAGCAAAGAAGGCAACAAAATCGGTAGGGCGATATAGCGCCAGTAATGATAGGAAGTGCCACCCAGATTCTCGCACGCCTCCCGCCACTCGCGCCGCAGACCATCCAGGGCCGGCGCCATGATCAAGACCATCAGAGGAAATTGGAAATACATGTACACGATGCTCAGCCCCCACATGTTGTAAATGCTAAAGCCCAACTCCCGCGTGTTGATATTGAAGATGCTTTCGATCCAGCGCGTGACCAGGCCGGCATTGCCCATCGTAGCAATGAAGGCAAACGCCAGCGGCACGCCTGCAAAGTTAGAGGCAACGCCCGAAAAGGTCGTCATGAACGTGCGGATGCTGTACGGCAAGCCGCCCAGCACCACTGCATAAGCCAGCAAAAAGCCAAAGATCGCTCCACCTATGGCTGTAATCAGGCTGATTTGCAAACTGGTCTTATAGGCGTTGATGATGTCCTTCTCGGTAAACAGGGCAATGATATTATCCAAAGTAAAACTGCCATCATTGGCCTGGAAACTTCGATAGAAGATCGAGAGTGATGGAAGGAAGAGGAACATCACTGCAAAGAAGAAAAAGGGCGCTATCCCTACCCAGTTCCAATTGAGTCTCTTGGCAGGGAGGCGAGGCAGGCGCTCGACATTGCTCACGCTCAACTCCTTTCGATTGCTTGGCAAAGGCCCCAAAGGTCCTTAAGACCTTTGGGGCCTCGATATAGAAGGGATTACTCGCCGAAGACGACTTTGCGCCAATTTTCTGTGATGTAGGCCTTGGTCTCGGTCAACTGCTGAATGGTCGGGAAGAAGGCCTTCTCATAAGCCTCGGCCGGAGGCAGTTTGTCCAGCATTTCTTGCGGGATGACGCCGCGCTTGGCCATGTCATTGAAGCGAATCGGGTGGGCATAGCCTTTGAGGTACAGGTTCTGGCCCTCGTCGGACATGACGAATTCCCACCACAGGCGAGCGGCGTAGGGGTGCGGCGCATAAGCGCTGATGCCGCCCGCATACGGCCCAGCCAGAACGCCCGTCTTGGGAACCACGATTTCGAGTTCGGGATTGCCCGCAAGGGCGTCGCGGTTGGCCAGTGCCAGGTAGTCCCATTCCATGACGATGAGGGTCTCGCGCTGGGCGAGGCGTCCCTGGTCGGCAATGACGGGGATGAAGTTGCCCGATTCGTGCATTTCTTTCCAGAATTGCAAGCCGGCTTCGGCTGCCTTGGTGATGTCGCCGCCAGCGCGGGAAAGCCCGGCCGCCAGCACGGTCTGAACAGCCTGATTCGACTTGAGCACGTCGCCGGCCATGGCTACCTTGCCCTTGTATTCCGGCTTGAGCAGGTCTTCCCAGTCTTGCGGCGTGTTCTCGATATCGGGCTTGACTACCTCGAAGACCAGCACGCCGTAGTACTCGGCCCACCAATAGCCATCTGGATTTTTGGCGTCATCAGGGATGGTTGCCCAATCGGCTACTTTGTATTTGGCAAGCAAGCCATCCTTCATGGCTGTTTCGGTGTGGGCAACGCCGATGTCAATCACATCGGGCGCCTGCGGGCCTTTGCTTTCCTTATTGGCGCGAATGGCCTCCAGTTCGTCAGCAGAGCCGGCGTCTGGGTTCAGTTCGTTGATGGTGAGGCCGTATTTGCTCTTGAAGGTCTCGATGATTTCGCCATAGTTGGCCCAGTCGTGCGGCAGCGCAATGGTCGTTAGTTGACCTTCCGTCTTAGCGGCGGCAATCAAATCGTCCAGCGGAATCGATTCGCCGCTGGTCAAATCGGGCAAACCGGCGGCAGGCTCGGCGGCCTTGGGTCCACATGCTGCCAAATAGGCAGACGCGCCCGCTGCCGCAGCGCCCATCTTCAGGAAATCACGACGAGTAACTTTGTTGGGTGACATTTTTCTCTCCTTTGTGTTTGTTAGAGACGAACTCGAGAAAGAACGACCAAATTAGCGTACTGAGTCAATTTTCCTCTTGCACCTCCATAGTAGTAGTGATCTCACACAACAGGCACTACAAAGTATTGTAGCACCGTTTCACACCGAATGTCAATTTCATGACTGGCAAAGCAAGAAACTTTAACAAAGTGATAACACGTTCCTTTCCTGGAAGTTGGCTCGGCGAGGCGCCGAAAAAACGTACTCTATGCCCTCGCCGCATCCTGCCACATCTTACTCGACGGGGATTTCCTTGTAGACCTTGTCTACGTCAATTCCCTGACGCTTGCGGTAGGAACTGAAGCCATAGTAAATGCCTGCCGCCAGCGCGTACATGACAATCATGAACACCATCGAGGTGCTGTTCTGCCAGCCGATGCCGTAGAGATAGCCCGGGTCCCAGAACCAGACCACCAGCAGCCAGTCTAGGAAGGCAAAGAAGACCAGCCCAGCCAATGTGATGAGCGGAAGTTGCTCTCCAGCCGCCATTTTGCGCAAAATGAAGACCGCCACGTAGACAAGCAGGGCGGCATTGAGCAAACTCAGCAGCGCCACCAAGAGAATCATCGCTTGCGTCAAGCCGGTCTGATCGCCCCACTGGGCAAAGACCTGTGTGCTCAGATTGACCATCAGGTAGATGAGATAGCCGGCAGCGCCCACGAAAAGCACCGTCACCAGCCAACTCAGCCAGGAGGGCATGATATAGCGCGCAATTGGCGAGCCATCGAAGATATCCTTTTGACGCCAGGGGAGCAAGATGCCTGCCAGCGTTGTCCCAAGGAAGGTCACTGCAATGACCAGGGTGGCATCCAACACGATGGACTGGAAACTAGCGATGTTCCAGGCGTAGAGAATGGAGATGATAATGGATGGAATGACCATCAACAGCAGCGCGTTGACGGGCGTCTTGGTGCGCGGCTCGATTTTCGACACCCATTCGGGCAACATGCGGTCGAGAGCAGCCGCGAAGATGACGCGCGTGGAGGAGAGGAAGACCGTGCCGCTCCAGCCGAACCACCACATCCCAACCAGGAAAACAATCAGGAGTTGCAGAGCCCGGCTCGAGGTTAAGAAGGTAGCAAACTGAACAGGATAGGGCCAGACAGGAAGGGGGACGTCTGTCCCGTAGAAGATGCTGCTCCAGAATGCGCCGTTAGCGTTGATGTAAAAGTCCCAGCCCATGGTCTTGTTGATGAGGGCAAAGAAAATCAACGCCAGACCGGTTGTGACGATGATGGCGGCGGCCATACCCCAGAAGTTGCGCTTGTAATCGGTTGCACCGCGCACTTCGCCATAGAGGGTGGAACCCCAGTTGGGCCACAAGTTGAAGAAGGTCATCATCGGCACCATAGCCATCGAGGCGCCCAGGGCGATTACACCCAACGGACCGAATACCGTCCCGGCGGCTTGACCGGCTGCCAGGGTATCGGTGTAGTAGTCGCCGGCTGGCAGGCCATACAAGGCCGGCACATTGGCATTGAAGGCCGCAATGAAGGTTTCTTTGTTGTTGAACAGTAGCAAGCCAAAGACGATCAGCAGACCCACTATGCCCATATAGAAACAGGCCTTCTGGACGCGCGCATACCATTTCATGCCTATGGCAATGTAGATGAATACAATCAGACACACCAGCAACATGCTGGTAAGCGGCCCCCAGGGATAGGTGGTAAACCACAAGGCTAGACTGGGAGAACCCAGCAAGGCTGCCATGGGGGTGAGGAACTCATAGGCCAGCATTTGCCCTAGAGCGGCACCCATAGCCATAAAATGAACCACCAGCCGGTGACGCTGAGCAGGAAGCCAATGCTGCGCCCCAAAATGCGGCTTTGCCAAACGTAGTCGCCGCCCGCGCGCGGCATGGCTGAGATGAGGCTGGCGTAAACAATGACCTCGAAGACGGTAAACGCGCCGCCGACCACCACGGCTGTCCCCAGGCTGCCTTCGAAGTACCAGCAATACGAGAAAATGAAAAGCCCGAGCGTAATCAGGTTGATCGAAAACGTAGCATAAATGAACGCATCGAACACCGACCAGGCTCGGACGAGTCCGCTGGCTTTACGGACGAAAAGGTTGACTTCGCTCATCTGAATCTCCTTTGCAAAATGCTTGCTCCCTCCCCAATGAGAGGGGCAAATACGAAGATGCACCGGGTTTGCTTATACAGGTTTACTTATAGGCACTCTCCTTTCTGTAAGGCAAGATATTCTCTTGCTTTACCCTGTGGTTAGAACGTAATTGCCGACTTTGTTGGGTTTGAGTTCGATTACGGCTCCGTGCAATACGCCCTGTTCATACATGCTGCCAGGGTTGATGCACAAAGTCTTTTTGTATTTGCGTGTGCCTTTGCCCTCGTGGATGTGTCCATGCAAGCCAAGCAGGGGTTGGTATTTGTCAATGACTGCCAGCACCGATTTGCTACCCACCGGCACCAGCGAGCGGCCGGCATAGGCGGGACGTAAATCCTTCGTCAGTTCGGGGGCCTCGTCCAGCCCGCTGCCATAGGGGGGCGCATGGAAGTTGAAGACGGCATTGCCGGGGTCTTTGGCTTGGGCGATGATGCCTTCGATGCGCGCCAGCAGAGCCTCGTCAGGTTCTTCGCGGTGCGTATTCCAGGGGGTGGGGTTGGTCCAGCCCGAACTGACCATCTCGTGGTGTTCGTCCAGTTGGATAACCTGCCCCTCTACGCTGCGCACCGTTTTCGAGGCGGCAATGACGGCGTCAATCTCGAATACATCGTCGTTGCCGGGGCAGACGAAACAGCGGATGCCCGTCCCGGCCAGTTTGGCGTCGGCGTAGTCCATCCAACGGGAAACGGTAGCCATGACCTGGTCCAGAAAGAGCGCGTCCGAACGTCCAGGGGTGGAGGAGATTTCGTTCACCTCATCGGGGGTGGTGACATAAGGGTAGTAGCCGCGATTCTGGATGGTAGCGGCCATCTTTTCTACGGCTTCCTTGCCTTCCAGGATGGATTCTTGTTCGAGCAAAGTGACTTTGTATTTGTCACTGCCCTGCGCAATGATGGGGACGATGGCCTTGCCGGTCATATCGCCGCCCAGGATGAGCGTATCTACTTCGTAGAATTTGGCGGCGCTGATGAATTTTTTCCAGCAAATTTCGGAGCCGTGAACATCGGTGGCAAAAAAGAGTTTCATGGCATTTCCTTTGGTGAATGTTGTTTCCGTCATTGTGAGTGGAGCAAGGCAATCTTCTCCACAACGAGGGGATTGCTTTGTCGGGAAAAGCACTCTCCTCGCAATGACAGAAAATGGATTACTTCGGCAATTCCAAAACTCCTGCAACCAGGTCCGGGAATTCGGCGCGGATGCGGGCTTCGATCTGTTCGGAAAATAGAACCGTGCTGGGCGTGGATAAAATCTCCTGTACGCGCTGCATGGCGCGGGTGTGGATATCGAGGGCACCTTTTTTCTCCCACACGCTGCGCGCGTCGCGGTCGGCTAGTTTGGTGAGCAGCGCTTCGCTTTTCATCCGTTTTGCGGTGTGCGGCTCCATCATGAAAGAGCCGCCCGGCCCTACTTTGGCGATGACCTCCAGCGCCAGTTCTTGTTCGTCGAAGGCGATGCCTCGTTTCATGCGTTCGAGCATTTGGAAGATTTCATCGTCTATCACCGCTTTGGCAAAATCGAAGGCTTTGAGGGCATCCAGCAGGCCGCCCATGTTGAACATATCTGCGCCGCCCAACAGGCCGGCCACTGCCGACATACCCGTCTCATAACCCGATTGGGCATCGTTGATTTTGGAATTGGTCAGGCCGATATAACCGCCGCTCGGCACGTTGTAGAAGCGCGCCATCTGGGCAAAGGCCATGTGCAACATGCCGCACTCGATGCCGCCCGAAGCGTAGGCGCCCATACGCATATCGGCAATGGTTGGCAGTGTGGCGTAGATGGTGGGGGCGCCTTCGCGCGCCATTTGCATCATCACGGCGGCGGCCAGAAATTCGGCGTTGCCCTGTGCCAGCGTGCCAGCCATGGACATGGGCGAGGTCAATCCGCCATTTGGCACGATGCTGGGATACACCGGCAGGCCCTTCTCGCTGAAATAGAGGAGGGCTTCGGTAGATAGATGATCCATCGTCAAAGGGGAGACTACCGGGCAATAGTGATGCGTTACGAAGGGCCGTTCCATGTAAGCCGCCTCGCTGCCTGCGATAGCGTATAACATGCGCATCACCGCTTCGGCATCCTGCATGTCCTTGGTGGTAGAACGCACCGGTTTGACGCAATACTTGAGGGCCGGATACAAGCGCGCCAGCGTGAATTGTCCTTCGGGAGCGTCCTCGGCCAGGGTGGAGACGGAGAACACGTCGTAGGCCGGCAATTCATTGATGAGATGGGCGATGCGGGCGATGTCGTCGGAACGCGCCCGCCTCTCACGACCCGTGAGCGGGTCCAAAATATCCGGCGCTGAACTCCCCGTGACGAGAATCGGTCCATCGTCTGGGATGGTGCGGTCGAATTTCGGGTCGCGCCCGCGGAAGGTGAACTTGGGCGGCAGCATCTTGCGATATTTCTCCACCACCGCAGGCGGGAAGCGGACGATGGACGTTTCTGCGTCCACTTTGCAGCCATGGCGCGCAAACAACGCGCGCGCTTTCTCGTTGCGCACCAACAGGCCAACGTTTTCGAGGATTTCGAGCGAGGCGCTGTGTACGCGCTCCACTTGTTCGGGCGTGAGGAGGCAGGCAAATGTTTTCAAGGGGTCACTTCCTGGTGAGTATGACTGGCTGTCAATACGAAATGCTCTACTGTAAGTTTCGCCGCCAGCGCCTGGATTTCTGAGAGGGGGAACATTTGCAGGCCCGGCCGGGTCACTTTGAGAGAGGCGGCAGCAGTGGCAAAACGCAAGGACGTTTCCAGGTCCCAGCCTTCGAGATACCCATAGATATAACCGGCTGAAAAGGTGGCGCCGGCGCCACAACCATCTACTGCCCGCACTTTGGGCGCATGTACGCGAATCGCTTGCGGGCCTTGCAAGGCCAAACAGCCCTCTTCAGCCATGGTAATCAAGGCCGTTTCGACGCCAACCTGGACAAGTTTGAGAGCGACTTCTAGCGGCGATTCCTCACCGCGCTGGGCGGCGTCGGTCACTGCTTGGCAGATGGCGGCGTGCCCTGCATACTTGCGCAAGACGAGCGGGTCGGCGTGACCGTGTTCCAAATTGAGATAGACCGGCAGCCCCAAGTCGTTGGCGGCTTGCATGGCGCGCAGGATGTGGTCGCCATCGTACCAATCTACGTAGAGTAAGCGCGCCCCTTGCAGCAGAGACAGGTCGGCTGTATCCAGGGTGGCTAACACTTCAGCAGGCCGCTGCCAAAAGTAAGTGCGGGCGCCGCTCTGGTCGGAGACGTCTACTTCCCAGGGGGTTTTGAAATGCTTGGAGAAACGTACTTTGCCTTGCACGCCCCATTCGGCTAATTGATTGGCCAGGGCGTGACCGCGCGGGTCGTCGCCAACGGCGGTGCCGATCATGCCGGTTGGCACCTCCCATTGACGTAACAGGCAGGCCACAATGGCGGCATCGTCGAAGATGAATTCGCTCACTTCTTGCACCAAAGCGCCGGTATTGTGTTCCGGTAGACGCTCGACCACCATGATGGCAACGGGGGTGAGCATTCCAAAGCCTACGTAATCAATGGGCATATCGCTTACACCTTCCTACGCGCGCAGCCGCTCGCCTTTGGGGTCGAACAAAACGGTCGCGGTCACTTCTCCATAACGGCGGCCCTCTATGAGGTCCAGTTCGAAGCGGGTGCCT
>Ga0209018_1000651_pt1 | contig 31270 bp, 27 predicted proteins | sample YNPBryBLVA2012_FD_185814 | JGI IMG/M metagenome (GOLD analysis project Ga0209018, IMG submission 185814) | Anoxygenic and chlorotrophic microbial mat microbial communities from Yellowstone National Park, USA - YNP Bryant BLVA 2012 (SPAdes)... ...
GGGGGGGGGGGGCCAGGGGGTGGGGTGAGGGGCCGGCACACCGGCCCTGCCAGCACCAGGCCTGGTAAAGGGTAGGCAGTTACAAACTGGAAAAGATACTCAGATTCTCCATGACGAATATCTCTTTTTTATCAGGATGGGCTGGCAGACACCTTCTTTTGCCGGGCCAAAATGAGCGCCGCGATGGGCATCACCAGCAGCGGCAGGTGCATCACCCCCAGCCACATTTGCTCCGGGACGGCCCAGTGGCTCAGGTTGAACAGGCCGTAGAGCAGCCCGTTGAACGCCGTCACGCGAAACGCAAAGGCATCCACCTGCGGCCAGGCCAGGATGAGCAGAAACAGGAAAACCGGCGTGAGGAAGCAATAGGCCAGGCCGTAATCGGGGGAGGTCAGCAAGAGCAACGGATTGAAATTGGGGGTGGCGGTCGTCCCCTCGATGGTGAGCGGCGACCAAAAGACCAGCAACGCAAAGGGCAGCAAAATCCAGCGCCAGCGCGGCGCGTCGCGGAACGAAAGCCGCAGCCGGCCCTTCCAGGCCACCCACAGCCAGAGCAAGGCGAGGAGAATTTCTGCCACCATGGCGCCGGTGTGCACGGCAAAACCATAGGCCGGCGTTTGGGCGCGGGTCTGGGCAAAAGCGATGACCAGATAGTTCAGGCCACAGTACGCGGCAGCGGCGCGTCCGCCCACTTGCGGATTCCAGACCGCCAGGGCAATCACCGCCAGCGTGGCGACGTGAAACACCCAGCCCCAGCCCGCGTAAGGCAGGGCGGCGCGGCTGATGATTTCAAAGATGACTTGCTGCGTCTCGCGCGGGTCGTAAGGACGTTCGGTGTAGAGCGGCAGAAACGAGATGATGACCAGCGCCAGATAGATCAACGGATAGAACCATTTGCGGGAAGTGAGCTTTTGCATACAGCCTCCTTTACGGTCGCGGATGCGCCGCGAAAAACTCCCAGATCACCTGCGAAGCGTTCAACTCGCTCGTCGGCGCGTCGCCGCCCTCCCAACCCGGCCGGCCGCCCGGCCAGGCATGCCCGCCGCCGACCACAGTGTACAGTTCCACCGCCGCGTTTTCCCGACATCCGCCGTAAACGGCGTGCCGGATGTTCCCGCTCTGCGTGACCTGCGGCGTCGGGGCGCAGCCATTCTGCCGCACCCAGAAATCTACCGTCGTCTCGACCGACTCGAAGGGGATGCCGACCAGCGATTCGGCGCCGACGCCGCCCTCATAGGGCGCGTGCCGGTCGGCGTCGCCGTGGATATGCAGCACCGGCACCGGGCGCGACGGCGCGCAGGCGTCAATGTTCTGCGTCGCCGCCACCGGACCGATCGCGGCAATCACATCGGCTAGCTCGCAGGCCAGGCGGTAGGACATAATCGCCCCGTTGGACATGCCGGTGGCATAGATGCGTTGCGCGTCCACGTTGGCGACCGTCCCCAGGTCGGCCAGCAGCGCGCGGACAAAACCCACGTCGTCCACGTTCTGCTCCATCGCATAACCGCAGCAGCGCCCGCCGTTCCAGGTGAGCAGCCGGTCTGGATGCCGCCCCGTCCCGTTCGGATAGACGACGATGAACCCTTCGGCGTCGGCGACGGCGTCGAAACCGGTCATCCGGCGGGCATTTTCCGCGTTGCCGCCCCCGCCGTGGAAAACCAGCACCACCGGCGTCGGCAGGGTCGGGTCATAGCCGGGCGGGACGTGGACGAGGTACGACCGCTCGCGTCCGTCGTGGGTCAGCGTGCGGGTCACGTCGCCGGGCGACAGGGTCGCCGGCGCGCGCGCGGCCCGCCGCTCCGCCAGCCGACTGCAGCCGGTCAGCCACAACCCGCAGAGCAAGAACAACAAAAATATGCAGCGTTTCACTCAAGCATCCTCGAAATCGCCGAACAGCACATCCCGATACCCTGCCACGTAATACCGCTTGCCTTTTTGCGCGACGGTGAACCCCTCCGCCTCCAGCAACGCCTTGTGCCCTTCCTGGCCGCCGGGGAATTTCTCGTTCAGAAACCCGTCGGCTTTGAGCGTCCGCCAATAGGGGATGTCCAGCTCGCGGCCCTCCTGCCTGGCTTCCTCGACGGCGTTGGCGGCGGTCATCACAAAGATACCGCCGGTCAGCGTGCAACAGCCCTTCGCCTGATACTTGCGCGCCAGCCAGCGGCAAATCTCGATGATCGTGGTCAGGCGGCCCGGGGGAACCTGCCGCATCAATGCCGTCACATCGCTGGGATTGACCAGCACCACCGGGTCGCCAGCCTCCGCCCCCATTTTGTGGACGGCGTTGTAGCAGGGAAAGCCGGCTTGCAGAGCAATCACTTTGGGATAGCCAGGCTTGTCGGCGAGTTTTTCCTGCCAGGTTTTTCGTTTCGCTGCCATCGGTCATGCCTCCTTTGCTCGAAAGCGCCACACGGCCAGGGCGAAAAAGCCCAGCGCATAGGCCAGCAGGATGGCGGCCGGCTGCCACACCGACGCCAGCCCCAGTCCGCGCACCAGGATATTTTGCAAGCCGTCAATCGCCCACGCACCGGGGGTGAAATGCCCAATCGTATAGAACGCCTTGCCTGTCACTTCCAACGGGAACCACGCCCCGCCCAGCGAGGTGAACAGGAACATGGCAATCAGACCAAAGAGAATGACCTGCTCTTCCCCGCGGGCCAATATGCCGATGAACAGGCCCATGCTGGCGATCCACAAGCTGAAGGTGACGGCGACCAGCAGCACGCCCAACGGCTCGCGCAGGTAATTGACGCCCAATACAAGCTGGCCGAACAGGATGAGCAGCAGCGTCTGGCCCAACACCAGCGCCACCATGGCCAGCCAATGCCCGACGACGATCTGCCAGGGCTTCATGGCCGTGGTGATGAGCCGCTGCCAGGCGCGCGTCTTGCGTTCCTGCACCAGGATGCCCGCTGCGCCGATCATCCCTGTAATCGCAAACTGTACGATCATACCAGGAGAGCTTTGGTTGAATGGGTTGCCGCCCAGCGGCGCGCCCTCGTCTGTCTCGGCGACGGCGCTTTCGACGCGCACCCACGCCCCCTGTTGATCGGCCTGCGTCCAGCCGGCCAGGGCAGCCTCCAGTGCGGCCTCGCGTTCCTGCGCCCGCGCCTCTTCGTCAGCGAGGGCGTTTTGCGCATCCAGCATCGCCACGTCCAGCCGGGCGATCTCGACCGCGCTCAGCGTCCGCACGGCCGCCGCCTGCACGAGCTGGTAGAGCGATTGCCCGGTCGTGCTGGAGGGGTCGGCGATCAGGGTCAACGGGAGCGGCGCAGCGGAGAACGCCGCCTGAGCGAATCCGGCCGGGATGACCAGCGCGCCAGCAACGTCGCCCTGGCGCACCGCCGCCTCGGCGTCGGCCGGAGCCAACTCGACCCACCTGATACCACCAGAGGCTTCCAGATCGGCGTATATCTGCCGGCTGAGGCGGCTCTCGCCGTCGGCGTTGGCCCAGCCCAGGGCCAGCCGCGGATCGTCCGGCTTCGCCGCGCCGCTAAAAGCCAGCCCCATAAAAAAGGTGAACGCCATCGGCATGACGATCAAGAACAGCAGCGACAGCCTGTCGCGCAGTATTTGTGAGAGATCTTTGAGAGCTAAATCCAGGATGCGCACGAGAGCCTCCTTCAAGCAAACCGGCGGCGGAACAGCACCGCGCCGAGGGCAAACATGGCCGCGCCCATCCCCACGGCAACGAGAAAGGGGAGCAGCAGCGCGCCCGGCGGCTGGCCGGCCAATGCCAATCGCCAGCCCTTCAACACCCAGCCGTGCGGCGTGAACAGCGCGACCACGTCGAAAAACGCCGGCATCCCCGGAATCCCCACCGTGAACAGCCCACCGAGCATCCCGAATGCGGTCAGCCCGCCGCCCAGCACCGGCCCGGCCTGGCGCGAGTGCTTGACCAGGGCGATCAGCAGCACACCCAACCCCGCCGCCGCAACGACCTGGGCGACCAGCGCCAGCAGCGCACTGTCGGCGCGCCCCCAACGGATGCCAAAGGCCAGCCCGGCAAACAGCATCAACGCCGCGCCCTGCACGATGACGGTCAGGAACACCGCCAGGAACTTGCCGCCCAGAATGACGGTGCGGCCGGTCGGCGTGATGAACAGACGCGCCAGCGTGCCTTCTTCGTGCTCACGCAGAATCGAGGTCATCGCATAGGCGGCCGTGTAAAAGGCGAAGAAGATCATCTGCCCGGCCATGGTCGCCGCCAATGTCTGGCTCATCGGCGCGGCCGTTTCGTCCACGCCCGGCGCGACCAGGCGCAAGGCCGCTTCGGTGGGATGGTCTAGCCGGGCGCGCTGAAAATCGGTGTACCAGGTCTGGTACTGCGCGATCAGGGACGAAATCTGCGCCGGAGTAAAGGCCAGCCCGTGCGCCGCGTGCCGCTCCTGGACGACCTGGATGGCGATGCGGCCGCCGGTGAAGCCGTCCAGCAGCGACGTAACCATGCCGCCGACCACCTGTGGCGCCAGGCTCAAGGTGGGATCGTGCAAGATGACGACGGCCATATCCGGCGCGCGTTCGCCGGAGAGCGCCGCCGCGCTCAGGCCGGCCGGGATGAGCACGGCCACGCCGATCTCCTGACGGTCGAGGGCCGCGCGCGCGGCGTCGGCGTCGGGATACATCCGCGTCGTCAGCCAGTCGGCCACGCTCGCATCGGTGAACATCTCGACCAGCGTCTGTCCCAGGTTGAACGGCGCATCGGCAGACGGCGCATCCGCGTTGACCAACCCCACCTGAATGGCCGGCAGGTCGGGCTGTTCGCGGCTCATGCCGCCAAACGCGAGATAGATCAGCCCGGTAATCAACAGCGGCGCGGCGATCATCATCCCCACTGCAAACAGGCTGCGAAAAGAGCGAAGCATATCTTTGAGCGCAATGTCGATCAGTTTCATTGGATCATCCCTCAAGGCGTAAAACGTAAAACGTGATACGTGATGCGTGATACGTGATGCGTGAGGCGTGATTTCACGTTTCACGTCTTCACGTTTCACGTCTCAGTCCCTCAACGCCCGCCCGGTGAGGTGCAAAAACACCGCTTCCAGGTTCGGCTCGCGGATGTCCACGCCGGTGATGCGCGCGCCGACGGCGGTGGCCGCCTCGAACAGGCGCGGCAAGACGCGGTTGCTGTCGTCTACCAGCACCGTCACGACGCCATCCAGTACATCGGCGCGCGAGACGCCTTCTACCTGCCGCCAGGCGGTCAAGACGCGCTCCGCGTCCACGTTCAGGGTCAGGTCAATGCGCGTCTGTTCGCCCACCAACCGGATCAACTCGTCGTGGGTGCCGCAGGCGATCACCTGGCCGTGATCCATAATGGCGATGTGGTCAGAAAGCTCGGCGGCTTCTTCCATGTAGTGGGTGGTGTACAGCACTGTCATGCCCTGGCGGTTGAGTTCCTTGACGTTGTCCAGGATGTGGCGGCGGCTCTGCGGGTCAATGCCCACCGTCGGCTCGTCCATGATGATCACCTGCGGCTTGTGCAGCAGCGCCGCGCCGATGTTCACCCGCCGCTTCATCCCGCCGGAGAATTTGTCCACCCGCCCCTTTTGGCGGTCGGTCAGGCCGATGATCTCTAACACCTCGTCCACCCGCCGCCTGAGGGCCGCGCCGCGCAGTCCGTACATCTTGCCCCAAAAGAGCAGGTTCTCGCGCGCCGACAGGTCGGGATAGAGCGCGATGTCCTGCGGCACCACACCCAGGCAGGCTTTGGCCGCCTCCGCTTCGCGGCGGATCGAGTGGCCCATCACCAGAGCATCCCCCTCGGTGGGCTGCAGCAGGCCGGAGAGCATGGAAATGATGGTGCTCTTGCCTGCGCCGTTCGGACCGAGCAGGCTCAGGATTTCTCCCCTCTGCGCGGTCAGGCTCACGCCTTGCACGGCGTGCAGGTCGCCAAAGCGTTTGTGCAAATTTTGCATTTCGATAGCCAGCGTCATCGTTTTTTCTCCTCGTAACTGCTCATCCTGCCCGCGCGTCACCAACCGGGCTATGGCCCGGCGGGCGTGGGCGAATCGTCAGTGGATCGAGCAGACAGAAAAAACGGCTTGTTCAGCCGCGCTTTTCGCTGGCCTGCTCTGCCAGCCAGTCTTTGATGCGCTGCTCGATGGCATCGCGCGCCTGGCGAAAGGCGCGCAGCTTCTCTTCTTCACTGCCCTGCACCGCCGCCGGGTCATCGAATGCCCAATGCAGCCGTTGTCCCACGCCCGGAAACGTGGTCGGGCAGCGTTCTTCGGCGTTGGCGCACACGGTAATCAGATAGCCAAAATGCAACTTGCCCATGTATTCGCGGACGCTCTTGGAAGAGTGCCCGCTCATATCTACGCCGGCTTCTTCCATCACCAATACCGTGTAAGGATGCAACCCAGAGGGCTCCAGCCCGGCGCTGTAGGCTTCGAAATGCTCGCCGCCATACTTGCGCAAGAACGCCTCGGCCATCTGGCTGCGCGCCGAATTGCCTGTGCACAAAAACAATACCCTGGTTTTCGTCGTACTTGCCATTTTCTTGCTCCTTGTATTGCTGACCCTCTGCCAGGCCTGATGCTGGCTTGACCGATGTGCTGGGCCTTGAGGGGCGCACAGCCGTGCGCCCCTACCCGGTCTGCCGGGCCTGATGCTGGCTTGACCGATGTGCTGGGCCTTGAGGGGCGCACAGCCGTGCGCCCCTACCCGGCCTGCCAGGCCTGATGCTGGCGAAGGGGGGTAGGGGGAGGGGTGAGCCCCAGCGCCGCGGAATTGCTCGTGCAGAAACCTGTCGGCCTTGAGCGCCTGCCAGTAGGGGATGTCCAGCTCACGGCCTTCTTGTCTGGCTTCTTCGGCGGCGTTGGCGGCGGTCATCACGCAGACAACCCTACCCCCTTGACTCACTCCCCATCATCCTCCGGATGAGCCGCCAATCCCGCAGGATCAGCGGGAAACTGGTCACCAGCCAGCGGGCCGTCTCGCGCAGCAGCGGCCCCATCTCGCCGAAGAAGAAGGGGGCCAGGTTGATCCGGCTCATCGCCAGGCAGACGCGGTCGATCTCCTCGTCGCTCATGTGCGCCAGGCTGGTCATGATCCGGCTTTCGGTCTCCAAGCCGCGCAAGAAGCGCCCGTGGAACAGGCGGTCGTAAGGGGCCAGGCTGCGCGCCGACAGGTCGCCCCCCTGCACGGCCTCGGTGGCAACGCGGGCAGCCGCCTGGCCCAGGAACAGGCAGGGCACGATACCAACGTGTCCGCCCGGCCCCACCGTGTCGCCCACGGCGATGAAGCCGTCGCGCACCACATGCGCGGGCACCGGCCGCAGGGTCATGCGGCAGCCGGCCCGCTGCACGACCTCGCCCCCGGCCAGCAGGTGGCTCACGCGCGGGTCGCGCTGCTTGTACTCCTCCAGGCAGTGCCACAGCGGCTCGTCGGCGTGAACGTGAGGCTCGTCGGCGAAGACGGCCCAGTACACCTCGGCCCGCCCCGGACGGGGGATGACCACCGTGCCGAAAGCGCGCGGCAGGGAGGTGTAGCGCTGTCCCAGCGTGGTGATCTGTCCGACGTCGTCCGCGCCGGCGGCGGGGGCGTCGAGCACCTGGCTGACCACGAAGGCGTAGCCGGCGTCGCGTGGCTGCGCTCCGTACAGCCCGGCGGCCTCGGAGAAGCGGCGCGAGACCCCCTCGGCGGCGAGCACCAGCCGGGCGCGCAGCGGCCCGTCGCGGGTCTGTACGCCGGTGATCGCGCCGCCCTCTTCCAGCAGGCCGGTCACCGGGCAGCCGAAGCGCAGTTCGGCGCCGGCCGCGCCGGCCTGCACGGCCAGCCGGCGCAGCAGGGCCGGCTTGTCAATCACCGCCAGCGGGAAATCGGGGCGGGCGGGGAAGTCGGTCACCAGCGCATGCCCGGCGGGGCTGACGTAGCGCTGGCGGGTCGGCGTGCCCACGATCATGGCGGAGGGAATGAACAGGTCGAGCTCGGGGAAGCGCAACCCCTCCGTCTCCTGCCGCCCGGAGACGAAGCCGGGCAGGGGGGCGATGGCCGCGCCGCAGGGATGGCCCAGGTCGCCGGCGCGGGGCAGCCGCTCCAGCAGGAGCGTATGCGCGCCCAGGCGGGCCGCCGTCCGCGCCGCCATCAGCCCGGCCGGGCCGGCGCCGATGATGATGAGGTCATAAAGAACGCCCATAGTCACACCCTGGCGGCAGTCGCTGTAGACCGCGTGTAGGACAACTGCTCGCCGTTGTCCCACAATCTTTGTGTCCCCTCCGGCTCGGGCCGGTCTCCAGACCGCACCCGGCGCCGCCACGACCGGCCATAGCCTGCTCTCGCTCCCTTCTCGTGCAAAAAAGTGACGGACACCCCACCGGAGGTGGGTGTCCCCTGGCGATCGGACAAGCGGCAGGCCAGCAGGGCGAGCGCCGTCAGAACGAACAGGAGGATCAGCCGGCGTAGCCTGGAGGGGGGCATCGGGGGTACACTCACCTCACCGATACCAGGCTTCGGTCAGGATAGACCATTGTGAAGGCTGAGGCGGCATCAGCAAAGGCGCCAGCCCGGCCAGGCACGATGTCGCGCCGACCCGCAGGTGACGGTCGGCCGCGTGCATGTTCACCCGCGCGGTCAGGTCGAGCGAGAGCGGCGTCGCCGAGACCACACGGTCCACCTTGACCGCCCAGACGTCCGAATCCGGCTCCGCCTGGTGGCTGTTCTCCATCAGCCTGTAGCCGGGCCGGCCTCCGCCGTTGGCGCGATCGGGGGGCAGCGGGACGAAGTAGCGTTGGCGGGAGAGACGGGTGAGCCGCCACGGGGCGCCGGGGGCGACGCCGGCCGGGATGTTGACGTTCAGCGCGTCCACGTCGTCGGGAAGATCGTGGGTCAGCAGCAGACAGGCGAAGCACTGGGTGAACTCGATCGCCGCCCCGTAGTCCGCCGTCTCGCTGCCGGTGAGGTGGTAGGCCGGGTCCATCTCCAGCGACACGGCTAACGCGGGAATGCCGAACGCCCCGCCCTCCAGGGCGGCCCCCACCGTGCCGGAGATCGTCACTTCGATGCCGAGGTTGGCCCCCGAATTGATGCCCGAGACGACCAGCGCCAGGGGGCGCGGGGCCAGCTCCACGACCGCATGCGTGACGGCCAGCGCCGGGCTGGCGTCCACCGCGTAGGCGGTCACGTACGTGCCCCCCACCCACCGCGAGGCCGGCGTGAGACGCCCGGTGACGTCGGGGGGCATCGAGCGCCCCCCGCCGGACCACTGGCGGTCCGGCGCCACGACCAGCACCTCGCCCAGCGGCAGCACGGCCTCCACGGCCGCCCACAGCCCGCGGGACTCGATGCCATCGTCGTTCGTGACCAGAATCAGCGGTTGTTCCACTTCCTGGGCTCCTCTACCTCTGGCATTGCCGGACGTGCTGAGAGGGCCTAATGGGCCGGCACCCAGCCGCTCTCTTCCACGATCCGCTGTCCCTCGTCGCTCAGCGCGAAGTCCACGAACCGTTGGGCCAGGGGCTGGCTCAGCGGCCCTGTCAGCAGCAGCAGCGGGCGGACGAGGCGATACGATCCATCACGGGCCGTTGCCTCGGACGGGAAAACGCCGTCCAGCGCTACCGCGCTGATGGCGGGTTCCAGGTTCCCAAACCCGATGTAGCCGATGGCGCTGGGGTTGTCGGCGACGATGGCGACGACGTCTCCTGCCGTGACCGCGATCTGAGCACGAACGGCGCTCGGCTCCGCTCCGCCCAGCACGATTTCGTCAAACGCGCCGCGCGTGCCGGAGTTTTGTCCGCGCATCACCACCACGATCGGCTGGTCTTCCCCGCCCACCTCGCGCCAGTTGACGATCGCGCCGAGGTAGATGTCGCGCAGCTCTTCCATGGTCAGATTGCGGACACCGTTGGACGGGTGGACGACGACGGCGATGACGTCCACCGCGATCTGGTGCGCTTCGATCCCCGACGCCTCTTCGGCCGTCAGCGCCCGCGAGGCCATGCCGATGTCGGCCGTGCCGGCGTGGACCGCTTCGATGCCGACGACGCTGCCCCCGGCAGCGATCTCGAGTTCCACACCGGGGTACTGCTCCTGAAAGGCCTGTCCCAGGATATCGGCCAGCGGCTGAACGGTGGTGCTGCCGGCGAAGGTGATCCGTCCGGTGAGCGCCTCTTCTGTCGGCGTCAGCGGCTCCGCGGACGAGCGACAGGCCGTCAACAATCCCATCAGCAGAATACCGATCCATATCGCACGCTTCATGATGTCCTCCGCACAGACTGGTATACGTCGGTCATTGGCGCGTTCGCCTCCTGCGGGCAGTTCAGGGGGAGGACGAAGGTGAACTTCGACCCGCGGCCGACCGCACTTTCCACCCACATGCGCCCGCCGTGTAACTCGACCAACTTCTTAGCGATCGGCAGACCCAGGCCAGCGCCCCCCACCCGACGGCTGTTCGGATCGTCCACCTGGGTGAACTCACGAAATATGTCCACCTGTTTCTCTACGGGAATGCCGATGCCGGTATCGCTCACGCTGACTTCGACCAGCGGTTCGACGCGTTCCGTGTGCAGGTTCAGGCCTTCGACAACCTGCGCCTGGACGGTGATCTGGCCCCTGTTGGTGAACTGAATGGCGTTCTCGAGCAGGTTCATCACGACCTGATAGATGCGTTGCTCGTCAGCCCAGATGGCTGGCAGATCGGCAGCGATATTGGCATGGAATGAGAGCGCTTTCCCTTGGGCCAGGTGAGCCGACTCCTCCAGGGCGGAGCGCAGCACTCCCCCCAGGTCAACCGCCTGCCGCTGGAGCGTGAGCATGCCGGCATTGAGCTGGGAGATATCGAGGATGTTGTTGATCAGGGTCAAGAGCTGGAGCCCCGCGTTGTGGATAGCCGTCAGCTCTTGGGCCTGGTCTGCCGTCAGCGAGCCGTCCATGCCCCTGATCAGGGCACGGGAGAATCCGATGATCGTGTTGAGTGGCGTGTGCAGCTCGTGGCTCATGTTGGCCAGGAACTGCGACTTCAGCCGGTCCACCTCGGCCAGGTACGCAGCTTCATCCCGCTGCCGCGCGTAGGCCTGGGCATTGTGTATGCCTGTGGCGATCTGGTCACCCAGCGCCATGAGCAAGCTGGTCAGGGGCCGGGGGAAGGCGTTAGGCTGGGTACTCTGTATGTCCAGGACGCCGATCAGCGACTTGCCGACGATCAGGGGAATCGCAGCCTCGGCGCGCGTCTCCGGCAGCAGGGAGTGGGCGAGGTACACCGCCACATCCTTCACATCCTGTACGAAGCGGGGGCTGTGCGTGTCGGCGGCCAGGCTGACCAGCGACTTGGAACCGATGACGATCTGAAACCCCTGCTCTTTGAGCATCTGTCCGGCCGGCCCCGTTCCCGCCCGAAAGACTGCCACGCCGGAACCGGGTTCGACGAGGAAGATGGACACGAAGTCGAACCTCAGGCGTTCCTGGATCAGCCGCACCGACGTCTGCAGCACCGTCTCCAGGTCCAGGCTGGAAGAGATCGCGCGGGCGATCTCGGCCGCCGTGGAAAGCTCGTGCGTGCGCGCCTCCACGCGGGCCCCCAGATCGGTGTACAGGCTGTGCAGGTCGGCGACCATACTGTTGAAGGCGCGGATCAGTTGGCCGATCTCGTCGTCCTGGCTCACGCCGAATGGACGATACCGCTCAGGCATCTGCACGGATTGCCGCAGGTCACCGCCGGCCACAGCGACGGCGGCCAGGGAGAGCTGGTGTATCGGCTGGGTGATGGAGCGGGTGACGACTGCGCTGAGTGCGATCAACAGCAGCGTGGTGATCAAGGTGCTGCCGACGGTCACGAGCAGGCCGGTGGTGGTGACCTGGCGGATGTCGTCAATCGAACGAGCCAGCACTATCTCCACCGGTGTGCTGCCCAGCTCCAGTGGCAAGCGGTACAGGTACAGACCGCTATCGCTCTGGGGATCGAGCCGGAGTTCCTCGCGGCTGGCGATACGCGTTTCCCCATAGATCAGCGCCAGGTCGGAGGGAAGGTGGTACTCGGAGACCAGGCGGATCAGTTCTGTCTCCAGGTCAATCCCGACGAGGACCGTCCCTCCGCTGTTCGCGATCGGCACGGCGTAGAGCAAGAGCAGACGGTCATCTGCGGCCCACACCGCTACCTGTTCGGGGACGATCTGATCCAGCAGCCATGACTCGCGATACAGGCTGGCGACCAGGAGATTCGCGCGCGCCTGGCCCTGGCGGTCATAGATCTGGATCAGGTCCAGGCCAAATCGGTCACGCACGACGAGGGCGCGGGCGTTGAGCGTGAGCAGCGCCGCCTCCGAGTTCTCCTGGATCGCCTCGACCACGCTGGGGTCGTTCCCCAGTAGCTGGGCGGCTGTGGATAGCGCCTCGACCCGGGCGGACATCGCCTCGGCCACTCGCTCGGCGTCGGCGGCGACCTGTTGGGCGAGGAGCTGGTCACGGGTCAGGGCCGTTCCCGCCACGAACACCAGCGTTGTCACCAGCAGCGAGGCCAGCATCAGGGCGATGATGGGCAGGAGCAGCTTTCCACCGAGGGAACGAGGACGCCAATGGCGAACGATAGAGGACCAGGGAGACCCACGTGCCACACGGCCTCCCTACCAGCAGAAATGGAGTCCCGAGAGTGAAAAAACTGATTTCACACGGCCATGGTAGCATCGAATCTTTAAGCCTTGATTGTGGAACTGTTAATGGGTAGTTAAGGTTGGGTGTAACTGTCAGCTCACCCTCCCGCAGGTGCAGAAGTGACCGGGCAATGGATCGGAGTGGCTATGGCAGTGCGATTTGGGCGGCCAATGGCGCCCAAACCTGCAGGAGGGTGAGCAGTTTTACGCGGGCGCGCCGAAATCGGAAATTGTCGAGGCAGTGAGTGGCGCCGGATGGAGCGGGAGGGTCAGGTAGAATGTAGAACCCCGCCCCTCGACACTCTCGGCCCAGATGCGCCCGCCGTGGGCCTCGACGATGTGACGGGCGATCGAAAGGCCTAGCCCGGTACCTCCGCCGCTGCGCGCCCGGTCGGCTTTGTAGAAGCGCTCGAAGATGCGCGGCAGGTCATCCTCTGCAATGCCCACGCCGGTGTCGGAGATGGAGACAAGGAGACACGGAGACGCAGGGACGCGGGGAGGGGGTGATGTCTCCGCGTCACCGCGTCTCCGTGTCCCGGTGTCTTCCTCTGCCCGCACGACGATCCGCCCGCCCGCCGGGGTGAACTTGATCGCGTTATGCAGGATGTTGGTGATGGCCTGACGGATTCGCTCGGCGTCGGCCAGAACGGGGGGGAGGTGCGGCGGGAGTTCGACGGTGAGCTGCAGCCCGGCCCGCTCCGCCTGGGGGCGCAACCGTTCGACAGGGGGCAGGATGATCTCTTCTGCTGGCACGGCGGCCATCTGCAGCGGCGCGCGGCCCGATTCGATCCGCGAGAGCTCCAGCAACTCCTGGACGATCTGCGTCATCGCGTCCACCTCGGTCTCCATGCGGTCGAGGAAGCGCGGCGCCGCCGCGGTGTCCTCCAGCGCCCCGCCGCGCAGCGTCTCCACCAGTGCCTTCAGCGAGGCCAGCGGCGTGCGCAGTTCGTGAGAGATGTTGCTGATGAAATCGCGCCGCACCGTCTCCAACTGCCGCACGCGAGTGAGGTCCTGTAGGATGACCAGGCAGGCGGAGGAGGTGCCGCCCTGCAGCGGCGTGACGACGATCTGGAAGAACGGCCCCTGGCGGCCCATTTCCACCGGCTCGATCTGCTCCGTGCCTTGCTCGCGGCAGCGCTGCCAGAGAGAGATGATCCGATAGTCGCGGGCGACCTCGGCCAGCGTGCGGCCCAGGGCCGCCTCCGTGTCCGTGCCGAGCAGCCGGGCGGCGGCGGGGTTGATCAGGCGGACGCGCCCGTCCTCGTCGGTGATCAGCGCGCCGTCGGCCATATTCTCCAGCACGGCGGCCAGATGGCTGCGTTCCTCGGTGAGCGTGGTGATCGTCCCCCGCAGCCGGTCGGCCATCTGGTTGAAGGAGCGGGCGAGCGTGCCAATCTCGTCCCGCGTGGTCGGCAGGAGGCGCGCGCCCAGGTCGCCGCCGGCCATGCGCTGCACGACATCGGTCAGTTGGCGCACCGGGCGGACGGCCCGCTCGGCCAGGAGGACGGCCAGCAGCGCCGCGCCCACGGTGGCCAGCAGCCCGGCCAGGATGATCGCGCCGCGCAGGTGGGCCACGCTCGCTTCGACCTGCTGCGCGGGCAGGGCCACGCGCACGACACGCGTCGCGCCCTCTGCCGTCGCCGTGACGGCCACGTACATCATCTGCTGGTCCAACGTCTCGCTGAAGCGAACGCTGCTGCCCATCCCTTCCCCCAGCGCCTGTTGTACCTCGGGGCGGAAGAGGTGGTTGTCCATCTGGACGCGGTCCTCGTGCGACTCGCCGACCACTGTGCCGTCGGTAGCGATGATCGTCACGCGGGCGCCCAGGAAGCTGGCGTAGTGGCGCGCCGCGTCGTCGAAGGTAGCCGTCGGCTCCGTCCAGGTAGGCTGAGAGGTCAGCGCGTCGCCGACCAGGCGCGCATCGTCGGCCAGTTGCGCCCGCAGGTCGGCCAGACGCGCCTGCCGGACGAAGCCGCTCAGGTAGAGGAGCAGGCCGAGCATGGCCAGCACGATCAGAGCGATGTAGGGAATGGCGATACGCCAGCGAAGAGTATGAAGCATCTATCCCTCAAAGCGATACCCCACCCCCCGCACGGTGACGATGCGCGTTGGCTGCGCCGGATCCGCCTCGATCTTCTCGCGCAGCCAGCGCACGTGGACGTCCACCGTGCGGCTGCCACCGCCGTAGTCCCAGCCCCACACCCGCTCCAGGATCAGGTCGCGGGAGAGGACAATGCCCCGGTTGCGGGCCAGGAAGAGCAGCAGCTCGTATTCCTTCGGCTTCAATGACAACGGTTGATCGTTGCGCAGCACCTCATGGCGGGCCGGCAGGATCAACAGATCGCCAAAGCGTAGGTTTTCCATCTCCTCCTGTGCTGGCGTGCCCCCCTCCTGGTAGCGCGCCCGCCGCAGCATGGCCCGCACGCGGGCCAGCAGCTCGCGCATGCTGAACGGCTTGGTCACGTAGTCGTCCGCCCCGACCTCCAGCCCGACCACCTTGTCCACCTCCTCGTCGCGGGCGGTGAGCATGATGATCGGCGCGTTCGTCTCGCGGCGGAGGATGCGACAGACTTCGAACCCGTCCAGGCCGGGGAGCATGATATCCAGCAGGATCAGGTCGGGCCGCTCCTGCCGGGCGACGGTCAGGGCGGTGGGCCCGTCGGCGGCGGTACAGACGCGGTAGCCCTGACGGGAGAGGTTGTACTCCAGCGTCTCCACCAACGTCAATTCGTCCTCGACAACCAACACTGTCTCGCTCATAGGTCGTGCCCCCAGACCGTCACCCGCCGCCCGAACGGGCGAAAGCCGAAACGGGCGTAGAGCCGACGGGAAGCGTGGTTCTCCTCTTGGGTGTTCAGCGTGACCTGGGTCGCGCCGAGGGCTGCCAACCGGGACAGGGCGGCGGACAGCAGCCGGGCGCCGATGCCCCGCCCCTGCTCCGTCGGCGCCACGGCCAGCCGTCCGATGTGCGCGCCTGGCCGGCTCAGCCTGCCCTCGACGTACCCCAGGCAGCGTCCGTCCCGCTCGGCGACCAGGAAGCAGGCGGACTCCCTGGACAGCCGTTCCAGGGTCGCCCGGCCCAGCCACCACGGCGGCGGGAAGGCGGCGTGGTCCAGGCATACCAGCGCCGGCGCGTCCGCCGTCGTCGCGGCGCGCAGCCGCGCCGTGTCGGTGCGCAGCGGCGGCAGCCAGGAGCTGTCCTTGATCATCGTGATCAGCCGGGTGAGCGGGCGGAAGCCGCGCTCCCGGAGCGCCGGGCCGACCCACTCGAACCCATCGGCCCAGGCCAACGTTGTCGCCCCCTGGTGGCACAGGGCCTCCGCCAGCAGGGGCAGGGACTGATCGAGCCACCGTCCCACGCCGAAGCCCTCCTCCAGCATGCTCATCCGCACCCAGGCCACCGGCCCCTCGTCGGCCCAGGCCAGCAGCGCCCCGACCACGCGCCCGTGCAAGAGGGCGAGCAGGAAGCCCGCCTCCCCCAGGTGCTGCGCCCACGGCCAGTCCGTGACGGGCGTGGGCGAGGCGCGGAAGAACAGGGCGCGGATGGCCGGCTCGTCCGCCGGATCGGCGGGACGGACGAGCAGGGCATGCCCCGGAGCGGAAGCCGTCGAACCCATCATTCGGAGAGATCCACCACCTGTCCGGCGTACTCCCCGCTGACATGGCGATTGCCCTCGTCGTCGCGGGTATAGGTCAGGTGGCCGCTGGCCAGGCCGCTGACGGACACATCGAGGGTGAGCAGGCCATCATCGTAGTGGTACGAACCGCTGCCGGTCATGGAGAAACCGGCGGAGAAGGCGCAGTCCGTCAGGGTATACTGTTCCCCCGCGTCGGTCGCGGCGAAGGCGAACGTGCCGCCGTACGGGCAGCCGACAGTTGTGGGCGTCACGTAGTCCCAGTAGAAATACTCCGGCAGGTAATACATCTCGTTGTCCGCCGAGGCCAGCGCTTCCAGCGGGTTAGCGAAGGCGGAGGCGTCGGCGGGGGCCAGCGGGACGTAGGCGGTAGCCACCACACCGGGACAGCTCATCTCGCGCTGCGGTGGGCGGGCGCCGTCCACCAGGAACGCGGTGACCGTCTCATCGGGACAGGGGTCGCCGCGCCCGAAGATGATGTGCGCCCCGCCCTCGGTGGTGATCAGGTAGCCGTCGGCCAGGCGGCGGTAGACGCTCACGCCGTTGGCGACCGGCGTCGCCGGGTCGGCGGTGGCGCCCAGCACCAGGGTGGGGATGCCGGCGGCCGTCAGCGGCGCGGGACGGGGCGCAGCGTTCACCGGCCAGAAGGCGCAGGGCAGGTCGCCGTAGAAAATCGAGCGCAGGCGCGGGACGCGCGCCTCCAACGGGTCGCCGGCGCGCATGTAGGCGGCGGCGCGCTCCTCCGGCGAACCGGCGAAGTAGTCGTAGTCGCTGCACTCCACTGCGTAGTAGACCGCGTCCGACCAGGTGGGGTCGGGGACCGGCATTTCCGTCTCGGGGTCCAATCCCAGCGCATCGTAGAGCATGCGCGCCAGCGGCAGCAGGTCATCGTGGGCCGCGGCGGCGATAGCCCGTTGCAGGATCATGCGCGAGCTCTCTGTGTAGAGGTAATCGGCGACCGCCGTCTCCAGGTCGGCCAGGGTGAAGCGGCGCTCGGCGCGACCGCCGGAGGGGAGCGGGAAGGCGAAGGAGATCGGGCCTTCCTCCAGGCGGGCGACCAGTTCGTCGTAGACGGCCACGGCGTCGCGTCCTACGTCGGCGGCGCAAGCGGCGTCTTCGTTGCAGGCCTGCAGCGTCGCCAGCAGCGTATCGTTGAACGCCTGAGCCTGCTGCTCGTAGAAAGCGACGCCGCTGAGGGTCAGGTCCACCGTGCCGTCGAGGATCAGCCCGGCCAGGCGGTCGGGGTGGGCGGCGGCGTAGGTCTGGGCGAACTGGGTGCCGTAGCTCTCGCCGTAGAGCCAGAATTGCTCGTCGCCGATGGCCTGGCGGAAGGTCTCCAGGTCCTCGACCGCCTGGCGGGTGCCCAGGTACGGCAGCCAGTCGGCGTGGCCCATCTCGGCCAGGCAGTCGTGGGCGAAGGTGCGCGCGGCGGCGATGGCGGCGGCCTCCTGGTCCGGCGTCGCGGTGCGCAGGTCGGCGCGGTAGAAGGCAGCGGCGGCCGAGACGCACTGCAGGCCGCCGGAAGCGGCCACCCCGCGCTGGTCGAAGAAGACGATGTCGAAGTGCTCCGGGATGCTGGGATCGAAGGCGGCGGTATAGGAATCGGCGGCGGCCAGGCCGGAGGAGCCCGGCCCGCCGGTCGCGGTGACGAACATCCCGCGCCGCTCGCCGCTCGCCGGCAGGACGGCAAAGGTCACGTCGAGCGTCGCACCGTTGGACGGGTCGAAATGGTCGAGCGGGACGGTCAGGGTCACGCAGGTGAAATCGCTATCGGGGCAGGGGGCGCCGCCCAGGCGCTGCAGGAGCGCCGCCGTCTCCTCGCGGGTCGCCGGCGCGGCAGGCTCGGTGGGCGTGGGCACAGGCAAGGCGCAGGCGGCCAGCAGCGCGGCCAGGCCCAGCAGGGCGAGCAACGAGTGACGTCTACGGATAATCGGCGGCATCATCATTCCCTCGTATCTACCTACCCCCTACCCTCCCGCAGGGTATCTGCTTACCCTACTGCACCGCGCTTTGACACCGCCCGATCGGGGCATACTGTCAACGGATTCTGGGAACGGATTGAACGGAAAGCACCACTCGCGATCCGCCGATCCGTTCAATCCGTTCCCAGAATCCGTTGACAGATCCTATCTTCGGCATACAGCGTGACATCTCTGCGCCAGGCTGAGCAGTTACCCCGCAGGTTAGAAAGTGGCTGGCGAGAGGGCAAGCAACTCATTGCGGCGCACTCCCGTGCGGAGATCGCGCCCGAACCTGCGGGAGGGTAGGCAGTTACATTCCCTCCAAGAAGGCAAGCGCTTGGACGGCATCCCTGGCAACCGATCACATCCACGAAGCGACGGCGCGGTGCGCCGGGGCGCGGAAGCGCCCCCAACCGCTCCACGGCGCGGGCAGCGCGTCCAGCTCGGCGGCGAGCGGCGGCAGCGTCTCCGCCGGCGTCCAACGATAGGCGCTGATCCGCTCGCCGGCATCCCGCAGCGCCGGTTCGCCCTCCACCTCCCCTAGCACCAGCCAGGAGTGGAAGAAGAGCGTGCGCGTTTCGCAACGCAGGCGGTAGGTCAGCAGTCCCAACGGGCGGGCGTCCCGCAGCGCCAACCCCGTTTCCTCGCCGGCCTCGCGGTGGGCGGCCGCCAGCACCGGTTCGCCGCGCTGCACACCACCGCTGGGTAAGCGGTAGGTGCCGGGCGGGTAGAAGTCCTTGCTATGCAGCAGCAGATGCCCATCGGCGCGGCGCAGGGCCAGCACCACCTCCCCCTCGCGGTTGCCCTGCCGGAGCGACTGCGCCAGGTCGTCGAACAGGGTTGCGTCCACGTCGAGCCGGTGATGGACGTGCGGCAGGGGGCCGAAGCGGGCCTCCACAGCGGCCCGCTGACGGCGGCAGGCAGCAGCGACCGAGGCCGGGCGGCGGGTCGAGGCCCACACGGGCAGGACGCTGATCAGCAGCGCCCCGGTCGCCAGCAGCCCGCCCTCCGGCCCGAACATGCCGCCGGTCCACAAGGCCGGCCCTCCGCCCACCAGCGCCAGCAAGCCGTGCCAGGGCAACCCACTGACCGACAGCCCCAACAACGGCCCCTGGGCCAGGTTCCAGGCAAAGTGGAAGGCCACCGCCAACCACAGCGTGCCGCTCCACTCCACTGACAGGGCGAAGACGACCCCGGCCAGGGCGATGTTGAGCACGGCCAGCCCGTTCAGGTGGGGGTTGAGGATGTGGAACAGGCTGAACAGCACAGACGAGACGGCCACGCCGACGACCGGCCCCCGCCAGATGGTCAGAGCGCGCTGGATGTAGCCACGGAAGATCACCTCTTCCGCCGCCGCAGCCGGCAGGAGGGCCAGCGCATCGAAGAGGAAGCCGCCGAAATCGCCCGCGCCTGGTTCGAGCACCGACCAGCGCATCGCCAGCCGTGCCCCGCCGATCAGCGCCATCGCTGCCAGCCCGATCAGCAACCCCAGTGCCCCGTCCCGCCCGGCGCGCGCCCAGGAGAAGCCCATCGTCTCTGCTGGCTCGCGGTCCAGGAAGCGACCCATCAGCAAGGCCAGCGCTGTCACGTAGGGCAGTTCCAGCAGGGCCAGGGCCAGGATGACGAACTGGGGCAGTTGACCGCTGGCCAGCTCACCCAGCAGGCCCTCGAACGGGCCGCCGCGTACAGCCTGGACGATGACGAGCGCCAGCGTGAGCAGGATCGTCAGCACCAACTGCCCGGCCAGCAGCGCCGCCAGGTAGATGAGCACACGCCACAGCGGGTGCAGCTTCCCGCCCCGCACGAACACCCTGCTCCAGATTGACTGCCGATTCACCAGCTTACCCACTCGCCTACTTGCACACTTGCACACTTGCACACTTGCACACTTGCACACTTGCACACTTGCACACTTGCACACTTGCCTACTTCCTCCCCCCCCTCGCCCGCGCGCTGGCCAGCCGCGCCTTATAGTCGGCCTGGTAACCGTCCAACTGCTGGGACAGGCCGAGCCAATCCTCCACCAACAGCGCGAAGCCGCTGCCCTGCGGCCAGAAGAGGTAGCGATCGAACCAGAGGCGCAGCCAGCGTTCGCTCATCGGGAACTCCTTGAGCTCGATCACCAGCGCCGTCATGCCCCAGTAGCGCGCCGGCCAGTTACGGCGCGCCCGCTTTTCCGTCTGGGGATCGAACAGCTTGGACATCTGCACGGGCCGCGTTCCGGCGATGCGCTTGTAGGCGATCGTCAGCGGGTAGATAGGCGTTTGGATGCGCAGCGAACCGCGGGAGCACTGGACGGTAGCAATCCGGCAAGCGGCCAGGCCATACAGGAAGATCACCAGGCCGGTCAGCGCGGGGAAGGCGGCCAGATGGCGCAGCAGGCTGTGGCCCAGGAAGCGCGGCGCCAGCAGCCACAGCGCCAGCGAGGCGATAGTCAGGAGCGCGCCCAGGACCATCCACCGTCGCCCCAGGGGGGCGTACACCAGCAGGGGAAAGCGGTCGCCGTGTTTCTTCTTCGCCATGTGCCTCTCTCCTTCCACTCCACATGGGCCAGCGCCGGGCGCGGGATTGGGACTGCCGGCCACAGTAGACGGGTATATCATAGCAGAAAACGCCCGCAAGGGGAAGCCGTAGTTGTGCATTGGCGGCAGAAATGCTATACTCCCACCACTTCATTCCTGCTCAAGGAGGCGCAATGACCGGAAGCAGCAAGACCCAGCCAACCGGCGGTGGCTTGAAGCTGAACTGGGGCTTCACCTTCCTGATCGGCTTCGGCTTCTTCGGCATCAGCGTGCTGTGGACGCTCTACAACGCCTACGTGCCGATCTACCTGCAGGCAGGCAACCCGGCCTTCGACGCCCAGGGCGAGGTGGGTTTCGGGCTCGGTCCGGGCATCACCGGCGTGGTCATGACCCTGGACAACGTCGCCGCCCTCTTCCTCCTGCCGTTGATCGGCCTGTGGTCGGACCGCGTCTGGACCCGTTTCGGGCGGCGCATGCCGTTCATCCTGGTGCTGGCGCCGGTCGCCATTGCCGCCTTCATCGCCATCCCGCTCGTCGTGGGCATGATCCCGCCCGAACTGAGCGGGCAGGTCAACCGGCTGGGGACTCCGCTGGCGTTGTTCATGGTCGCCATCGGCCTGTTCCTGCTGGCGATGGCCGGCTTTCGCACGCCGGTCATCGCCCTGATGCCCGACCTGACGCCCAGCCCGCTGCGCTCGCAGGCCAACGGGGTGATCAACCTGATGGGCGGCGTCGGGACGCTGATCGCCACGCTGGGCAGCGGCATCCTGTACGGCATGGGGCGGTTGACGCCCTTCGCCTTCGGCGGCGTGCTGATGGTGCTGGCCGTGCTGATGCTGCTCTTCTTCGTCAAAGAGCGGCGGGAGGTGGAGATCGCCGCCCGCGAGGACGAGGGACTGGGCGTGCTGCGCGGCATCCGGCGGGTCTCGCCGGAGGCGCGCACCAGCCTGGCCTTCCTGATGGGGGCGATCTTCTGCTGGTTCGTCGGCTACAACGCCGTGGAGACGTTCCTCTCGTCCTACGCGGTCAGCGTGCTGGGCATGTCCACCGGGCGGGCGCCGCTGTTGATGGGCGTGGCCTCCCTGGCCTTCCTGATCTTCGCCGTGCCCGCCGGCTACATCGCCGCCCGGCTGGGCCGCCGGCGGACGATCATCACCGGCCTGGTCATCTTCGGCGCGCTGCTGCTGCTCAACTTCTTCCTGCGCAACCCCGTCATCGTCTGGGGCATCCTGGGGATCGGCGGCATGGCCTGGGCGCTGGTCAACATCAACTCGCTGCCCATGGTCGTGGACACGTCCGCCTCGGACGCCGACGTGGGGACGTACACGGGGCTGTACTACATCGCTTCGCAGTTGGCCGCCATCGCCGGCCCGGTGGTCAACGGCTACATTGTCGAGTGGGGCGGGGGGGACTACAACCTGATCTTCCTGGCCACGCCGGCGTTCTTCCTGCTGGCCGTCCTGTGCATGCTGCGGGTGACGCGGGGGGAGGCAAGGTAGGGGCGGACGGCTGTGCGCCCCTACTGTCAACGGATTCGGGGAACGGATGGAACCGATGGGGCGCGGGGCATCCGTTCAATCCGCTCCCCGCATCCGTTGACCGTCCTTCCCGATCTGGGCCAGCACGACCCCCGTCAGGATCAGCCCGCAACCGGCCACCTGCAGCGCACCGAGCGTCTCGCCCAGCAGCAGCCAGCCGAAGAAGGCGGCGAAGACCGACTCGGTGCTCAGGATGAGCGCGGCGTCGCTAGGTGGCGCGCGGCGTTGGCCGACGACCTGCAGGGTATAGCCCAGCCCGATCGAGAAAACGCCAGTGTAGAGCACCGTCCACCAGCCCTCGCTCAGCCCGCCGAGGGTCGAGCGCTCCCAGCCTCCAGCGACCAGCAGGCTGAGCAGGCTGCAGACCAGGTACTGCACCAGCGCCAGCCGCAGCGGGTCGCTCTGCCCGGCGAACCGGCCGATGACGATGACGTGCAGGGCCCAGAAGACCATCCCGGCCAGCACCAGCCCGTCGCCGGGGGCCAGCGCGAGCCGGCCGGCGCCGCTGAGCAGGAACAGTCCCGCCGCCGCCAGCAGCGCGGCGACCCAGGCGGGCCAGCGGGGCGGTCGCCGCCAGACGACGGTCATCAGCAGCGGTACGAGGATGATGTACAGGCTGGTGATGAAGCCGGCCTTGCCGGCGGTGGTGACCTGCATGCCGGTCTGCTGCAGGCCGCTGGCGCTGAAGATCATCGCCCCGGCCAGCGCCCCGCCCCACAGCTCGCGGCGGGTGATGCTGCGCAGTCGCCGGCGCAGCCAGGGCAGCAGCGCCAGTGCACCCACCGCGAAGCGCAGGCCGTTGAAGAGGAACGGGCCCAGGCTCTCCATCGCCACCCGACAGGCGACGAAGGCCGTGCCCCAGATCGCCGCCGTGGTCAGCAGGAGCAGGTCGGACTGCAGCCGGGCGCGGTCGGGTAAGGCCATCCGCTGAATCTGCTGAATCCGCTGACTACAGAACCACCAGCTCGCGGACGAAGGTGGTCAGGCTCTCGGCCCCCTGGGCAGTGACGACCACGTCGTCCTCGATGCGCACCCCGCCCCGGCCGGGCAGGTAGATGCCCGGTTCGACGGTGAAGGTCATCCCCGGGCGCAGCGCTTCCGCGTTGCCCTCGACGATGTAGGGCGGCTCGTGCACCTCCAGCCCCAGGCCGTGGCCGGTGCGGTGGGTGAAATACGACCCGTAGCCGGCGGCCTGGATCACCGCCCGCGCCGCTCGATCAACGTCCTGGGCGATCACGCCCGGTCCGGCGGCGGCCCGTCCGGCCTCGTTGGCCGCCTTGACCACCTCGTAGACGCGGGCCAGCTCGTCCGGCAGCCCGCCGAGGACGAAGGTACGGGTGATGTCGGAGGTGTAGCCGCCGACGAAGGCCCCGCAGTCAATCACGATGGTCTCCCCGGCGCCGATGGGCCGGTCGCTGGGGACGCCGTGGGGCGAGGCGGCGCTGGGCCCGGCCTGGACGATCGGCTCGAAGGGCGTCTTCTCGCCGCCGGCGCGCAGCGTCTCCAACATCAGCAGGCCCGCCGCCTCCCGCTCGGTCATCCCGACCCGCAGTTGGTCCACGGTGTTGTTCAGCGCCTCCTCGATCACCGCCACCGCCCGCCGCAGGAGGGCCAGCTCGTCGGCGTCCTTGCAGACGCGCAGCGCGCTCATCACCTCGTCGGCGGCGACGAGCAGGCAGCCGGGGGCGTAGCGCTCCAGGTAGCGGGCCTCCAGCAGGCGCATCTGCAAGTGTTCCACGCCGATGCGCGCCTCGGCCAGCTCCAGCGCCGCGCAGGCCTGGTGGAAGGCCAGCGCGGGCCCCTCTTCGTCGCCGTAGGGGTAGGCGTCCAACGGACAGGTTGCCGCGGCCACCTTCGGCTCCTCCAACACCGGCAGCACGATCGCCGACGGGCCGTCGGCGGCGAAGAGGGCCACCACCGGCCGCTCGCTGCGACTGAAGGTCAGGCCGGTCAGGTAGTACAGGTTCGGCCCCGGCACCAGGGCCAGGCAGTCCAGTCCCTTCCGCCCCGCTTCCTCCTGCAACCGACTCACGCGCTGTGTGTCCATCTCCTCCCTCCTGAGGTGAGCCCTGCCCACGCCGCCGCGTCCAGCGGACGCAGTCCGTGGCCGGGGTAGGCCCGTTCCAATCGCAGCCCGCACAGGCGGGCGATGCTTTGCTCCAGGAGCGACCAATCCACGGCGTAGAGCCGCTGCCAGTGCGGCCGCCCGGTGTGGGAGACCATGTCGCCCATGAAGCCCACCCGCCCCTCAACGATCAGGCAACTGGAGCCGGGCGTGTGGCCCGGCGTGTGGACGACCACCGCGTCGAGCCCATACGCTTCCAGGCTGTCGCCGTCCTTCAGCAGGACGTCGGCCACGACCGGTTCGGGGCGGAGCAGCCGTTCCAGCAGCGGCATGAGCGGCGGCAACAGCCGGCCCCGTCCCCGCGCCGTGCCGAGCGCGGTCTCGCCGCGGGCCAGGGCCGCCGCGTCGGCGCGGTGGATCGCCAGCGGCGCGCCGGTGAGCCGGCGCAGCGCCGCCGCGCTGCCGTCGTGGTCCGGGTGCGCGTGGGTGATGAAAATGAGCCGCAGGTCGTCCCGCCCCAGCGCCCGCAGGCGGCGCATGATCGCCCGCTCCTGACCCGGCATCCCGGCATCCACCAGCACCGGCCCCGCCTCACCCTCGATCAGGTACGCCTGGGACAGTCCCAACGGGATGGAATGTACGGGTATGTGATTCACGCCAGGCCCACAGCAGTGATCGCCACCTATGGAAACAGGTCGCCCAACTCGACCGGGGCCTCCAGGCAGGTCTGCGTGTCCGGGTCGAGGTAGGTCAGGTAGAACGTCTCCAGGTCCATCCCGGTGATTTCCTCCAGGATGGGGTCGGGCTGGTCCGTGGCGAAAGGCAGCGTGTAGTACCCCCGCGCTGCCCGCCAGTCGGTGAAGATATCCGCCAGCGACATATCCATCTCGGGCGACCTCAGCCAGATGCCGATATCGGTTACCCTGCTCCCCGTCGGGCAGATCAGCGCGTCGCCACGGGTCTCCAGATATGGGTTCAGACCTTCGCCCTGCACCGGCCCCATGTACACGACCAGGATGCCCTGCTCCTCATACAGCACACCCAGGCTGTAGAGCGCACCCGAGTAGGGCCAGTAGTGGAGCAGGACTTGGGACGGCGGGCCGAAGCGACTCAGGATCTGGTCCAGGGTGTACCGCTGCCAGTCGCGGGCGAAATACTGGGGAGGCGACCATCCCGGCGTGTACGCCGTATCCCCTCCCAGGGCGTGTCCGATGACGCCGAGCAGCTGCACCGTGCCGCTGCCCTGTTCGTACAGAGTGTGCTCCACGACGTAGTCGAAGGGGTATTGGCCATGTTGACCGAACGGGCTGATGATGTGGGCGACACCGTTGAAATACCGCGTCGGTTCGTCTGTCTGCCACAAGACGACGTAGTGCGACTCGCTGACGATCCTTCTGCCGTACGACAGGAACCACTGCCGGGCGTCCTCTACACGGGTCACGCCCGGGGTGATGCCCCACCAGCAGGGTAGCTCGCAGCCGCCGTTGGTGGCCAGCATGGTCGCCAGGAAGGCATCTTCATCCTCTGGCGAGCCGAGCAGGGAGCCCGTGGGCCGGGTCAGCGTGCCATCGCCCGGGGTAGGGTCAGCCACGAATGCACAGGTGCGGGGGGTGGGTTGGCTGAAGGCCTCGTAGAACGCCTCCAGGCTCATGCCGGTCAGCTCCGTAAGTGTCCCGGCGATGACGAACGGGTCGTCGCCGGGTTCCACGCTGACGATCGGGGCGTCGGATGACGGGGCTTGCAGCAGAATCTCGGCGACACTGGTCTCTCCGAACATACCCGTCCGGTAGAACACGGGACAGAAAAGCCAACCTCCGAGGTCGTTGACCAGATATCCATTGTAGAGAATCGCGATGCCCAGGTGCTGGTACACGATCCACATCTGGTAGGCGGGCACGATCCCCGCACCGATGCAGGGTGAGCCGACGTACAGGGTCAGATAGACCTCGGAAGGGACCCCGAAGCGGGTCAGCACCTGGTCCAATGCATAGCGACGCCCGATCTGCTCAAAGCGATCTGCCATGAACTTGCCAAACCGCTCTTGTCTGATCCTCACGCTCTGGACAACGTCTTCTTCCTGCTGGAACTCGACGCTCAGAATGGGCAACCGATAGCCGTCTTGTTCTGGATAGCTCACGTCGAGATGCCCGCCCACGACATTGACCTCCCGCTGTCGGAAGTAAGCCAGCATGTCTTCCCAACGGGTCTCGCCTGGGGTGATCCCCCACCAGCAGGGTAACTCGCAGCCACCATTCGTCTCCAGCATCTGGAGCACGAAAGCCGCCAGCTCGCCGGGTTCGAGGGTGGGGAGCGGCGTGGACGTGGGCGTTCGTGTTGGGTAGGGAGTGCGCGTTGTCGGCGGCGTACTGCTCCGCGGCGGAGTCACGGTCAGCACAGGCGTGCCCGTCAGGACAGAGACGGGCGTTGGGGAACGTGGCACGGTAGCCACAGATGTCGGCATGCCCTCGCCTGGCAGAGCCGGCCCCGCGCACCCGACGAGCAACGCAAGCAGCGTCCAGGCCCCCGCGCCCACGGCCACCGCCCTACCCATCATCCCTTCTCCGCTTCCCCGTGTCTCCGCGTCACCGCGTCTCCCCGTCTCCGCCTCTCCCCGTCTCCCCGTCACCGCGTCCCCGCATTGGCTCCAGCAACCGCCGCACCGCCCTGTTCGTCAGCACCGCCCAGAAGGAGAGGGTGATCACGAACCAGGGCACCGTAAACAGGGTACTGAGCGCGCCGGTCAGGGTGATGAGGACGAGCAGGGTCACCGCGAAGCCCGGCTGCATCACCAGCAGCGCCGCCGCGTTGCGCAGCGTCACCCGCAGCCGACGGTCCTCCTGCTCGATCAGCAGCGGCAGGAAGTACTGGGAGAGGAGCAGCCAGAAGATACCCACGCCGATCCAGGCGGCGCGGATGAGCAGACAGACCTGCGGCGAGAGGTCGAAAGGGTTGTTGCCGGGGGTGTAGAACCACAGGTTGCTGGCCAGCGCGAAAAGGGCAACCAGGTGCAGGGCGGCCAGCGCCCAGGCGCGGGCGAAGTGCTGGCGGAAGCCGCCGAAGTAATCCCGCCAGGTCGCCGTCTGCCCCTGCGCGATGCGGTTGCCCACGGCCCACAGCCCGGCCAGCGCCGGCGGCGCGGTGACCAGCGGGATCAACAGCAGCAAGGTTACCGCGTTGGTCAGCACGAGCATGAAGAACTCGTCCGCCGTGTCCCGCAGCGCGTCCCAGAGGACCCGTAGCGCGTCTTTCATCTCGACTCCTCGACCTGCCGCGCCCAGTCGGCCAGCACCAGACGGACGTGGTCGAAGGCGATGCGCTTGGGCAGCGCGTCCGGCGCGAACCAGCCTAGCCGGGCGGCGTCGTCGCCGGGCCGCTCCTCCCCGCCGACGACCTCGGCCAGGAAGTAGGCGTTCAGGGTCACCCCCTGCTCGTCCTGATAGACATAGCGATCCACGTAGAAGCCCAGCAGCCGCGTCGGGCGGACGAGCAGGCCGGTCTCCTCGCGCGCCTCGCGCACCGCGCCGGCCTCCGGCAGTTCCCCCTCCTCCAGGAAACCGCCGGGGATGTCCCACCAGCCGCGGCAGGGCTCGATGCTGCGGCGGACCAGCAACAGCCGCCCGTCGCGGACGATGAGTACGCCGACGCAGGGTTTGGCGTTGCGGTAGTGCACCCGTCCGCAGGCGGGGCAGAACTGGCGGGGGTGGTGATCATCGGCGCGGAGCGTCGTCTCCAGCGGCCCGCCGCAGAAGGGGCAGAAACGGTGCGGCGCCGGCCCGCAGAAGGGGGCGCCCGCGAAGTCCTCCCCCGCCAGCGCCAGACGCTCCTTTTCGGCGTGCGGCAGGCGGCGCAGGCGCGCTTCAGCCCGCTGCGCGGCGGCGCGGTCGGGCAACCGCCAGGCCGCGATGACCCACGCCGGACGTCGCCCGGCCACATAGCGGCTGCCGCGCCCGGCGTTGTGCGCCCGCAGCCTCCGCTCCAGGTCGTCCGTGACGCCGGTGTACAGGCTGCCGTCGGCGCAGCGGAGCAGGTAGACCTGCCAACCCGTGGAGCCTGCGATCAGTTATCCTCCCCGCGTGTTGCGTATTGCGTGTTCCGTGGTCGCCTACGAAACACGCAACACGCAATACGCACCACGCACCACGTCACCCACGCACGCCTACATGCAGCGTCACCGTCCCCATCATCAACAATCGGTAACGCACCTGGCTCAGCCCGACCCGTTCCATCGTTGCCTTCAGCTCATCGGGCGAGAGGAAGACCTCGACCGAGTGGGGCAGGTACTCGTAGGCCTGGCGGTAGCCGGTAAGCAGCCAGCCCAGCAGCGGGACGAGCCCGGCGAAGTAGAGTCGAAAAAAGGGGCGGAAGAGCCGTCGGCGCGGCCAGGTCATCTCCAGACAGACCACGCGCCCGCCGCGCCGCACGACGCGGGCCTGCTCGGCCAGTGTCGTCACCACATCGGTGACATTGCGCAGCATGAAGCCGTTGACCACCGCGTCGAACGACTCGTCGGGGAAGGGCAGCCGCAGGGCGTCCCCCTCGACCCACTCCACCGCCCGCCCGGCGCCGCGTGTTCGGCCCACCTCCATCATCTGTCGGGAGAAGTCCACTCCCACCACGCGCGTGCCGGGCCAGCGGCGGAGCACAGCGCTGCTCAGTCCGCCGGTCCCGGCGGCCACATCCAGTACCCGCTCGCCGGAGGCGACGCACGCCTCATTCGCCGCCGCCCTCCGCCAGCGGTTCACCTGCCCCAGCGACATGACCTGATTGACCAGCTCGTAGCGATGGGCCAGGCGAGCGAACAGGCCGTGTGTGAAGGTGTGCTTCTCCTCAGCCGACGAGAACCGGAAGTTGGAGGTTGGCGGTTGGAAGCTAGAAGCTGGCGGTTGGAGGTGGTTAGAGGTTGGACATTGGTCATTGTTCATTGGTCATTGTCCAACATCATCTCCCTATCCGAGCAGTCGAACGGCCCCCTGCACCACGTACCCCAACACCACGAAGAGCCCCGTCCACAGGTGAATCTGCGTCGTCGCCGCGTTGGCGGGGGTCAGTTCGCGGGGGTGGTCATAGTGGACGCGGGCGACGCGGTAGGCCTGCAGCGCCAGCGGCGTGGTCAGCAGCCCGGCCAGGGCGAAGGGGGTCACTGCGCCGGCGAACGCGCTGATCAGGATGGAGAAATAGACCAAGGCGAGCAACACCCCGTAGGCCGTGGCTGCCCGCTGCCGGCCCATCCGCACGACCAGGTGATTCTTGCCCACCGCCGCGTCGGCGCGCATGTCCTGGAACTCGTTGATCCACAGGATCAGGGCGATCAGCAGCATCACCGGCAGGCTGGCGATCACCGGCTCCCAGTCCAGCTCGCGGGTCTGGACGACCGCCGCGCCGAGGGCCATCAGCGGCCCGAAGCACAGCCCCACCGCCAGCTCGCCCAATCCGGTGCGTGCCAGGCGGATCGGCGGCGCGGTGTAGAAGAAGCCACACAGGGCGCCGATGATCCCCAACCATAACACGTGGGGGGTGCGCAGGAAGGCCAGCAGCAGGCCGATCAGCCCGCCGGCGATGAAGAAGCCGATCCCCTGCCAGAGCATCTCCTGGGGCTTGACCAGGCCCATCTGGATCAGGCGGCTGCCGCCGGTGAAGGGGTTGGCGAACTCGACGTTGATCTCATCGGAGCCCCACTGGTGATCGAAGTAGTCATTGGTCATGTTCGTGCCGGCGTGGAGGCAGATCGCGCCGACCAGGGTGAGCAGGAAGACCCACAGGTTGAACTCACCGCTGCGCGCCCAGGCCACCGCGGTGCCCAGCAACACCGGCACCAGCGTGGCGGTGAAGAACGGCGCTCGTGTCTTGATCACCCACAGCGGCGGCATCTTGGGCGGGGCTGCTGACGATGTATCGGGAGTCTGACCCATTTCTATTCTCCTTGTCTTGTGTAATTTCCCAGGCAGGCCCTGTTTCGATCGCACAGGGCGCAACCTGTAGCCTACCTGCCCGTGCCCGTCGGACCCCAGTCCGGCGGCAGGGCGCGCAGGTGGCCTCCCGCGCCCCCCATCCGTGGCACCCAGGGATTCCGTGAAATCTGTTTAATCCAGGAAATCCGTGTCTTGATGATACCACAGCCAGCAGGACTGTGCAAACCTGCGGGAGGTCAGGCAGTGATTGGCTGCGCCACCAGCTCGGAAGTGTGATATAATGATCATAGGTGGAAGTGTCCCCGGCCTCGTGTTGCCGGGAAATCGCACGCTTCCGCGAGGAGAGGAGGAAGGAACATGCGGTATAAATGGTTAACCATTGCGCTCGTCTTTATGGTCATGGCCACACTCGCCTGTGATATCAACATCAATACACAGCCAACCCAGCAGCCCACCGGCGCCCAACCCACCGGGCCCACCGGCGCCCAACCCACCGGGCCCACCGGCGCCCAACCCACCGGGCCCACCGGCGTCCGGCCTACCGGGCCCACCGGCGTCCAGCCCACCGGGCCCACCGGTGTCCAGCCCACCGGGCCCACCGGCGTCCAGCCCACCGGGCCCACCGGCGTCCAGCCCACCGGACCCACCGGCGTCCAGCCCACCGGGCCTACCGGCGGCGGGACGGCGACGATTGTGATGCACAACAACTCCGGCCAGACCGTCTGGTTCGCCTACGTCTCTCCGTGCAGCGACACGATGTGGGGCGATGACGACCTGGGCAGCAGTACCGTGCCCAACGGCGGCACCTTCACCTTCAGCGTCACCCCCGGCTGCTACGATATGCGGGCCGACGATTCCAACCACAACCAGATTTCCGTCGAGTGGAGCGTCAACGTCGCCGGGACGTACCACTGGAACATCGGCGCTCTGCCACCCACCGGACCGACCGGTCCGACCGGCGGCGGCAACGCCACGATCATCATGCACAACAACTCCGGCCAGACCGTCTGGTTCGCCTATATCTCTGGCTGCAGCGATCCGAACTGGGGCGACGAC
>Ga0209018_1000653_pt1 | contig 31231 bp, 29 predicted proteins | sample YNPBryBLVA2012_FD_185814 | JGI IMG/M metagenome (GOLD analysis project Ga0209018, IMG submission 185814) | Anoxygenic and chlorotrophic microbial mat microbial communities from Yellowstone National Park, USA - YNP Bryant BLVA 2012 (SPAdes)... ...
TGGGTCGTGGTGTATTGTTCTTGGACGAAGTGAGCTGCGCCCCACCCACCGTACAGGCGGCGCTTCTCAAGGTTGTCATGAACAGATACATCGGCGACACGCAGTTGCCGGGAGGTGTGCGCATCATCGCCGCTGCCAATCCTGCAGAAGAGGCTGCAGGCGGGTGGGAATTGGAGCCTCCTCTGGCCAACAGATTCGTGCACCTTGAGGAGCCACCCCCCAACGCCGACAAGTGGGGAGAGTGGCTCCTCAATGGAGAGTCGTTGGAGGTCACGGACTACGAAACCGGGGAGGATCTAGTCCGCAAGAATTGGGACTCGGAATGGAGCCGCATACGGGGATTGCTGTACGGCTTCGCCCGTCGACGTAGCAACCTCCTGTACGCCATCCCCAAGGAGGGTGATAAGGCTAGGGGGCGTGCCTGGCCATCTCCTAGATCATGGGAATACGCCGGGCGCCTCGCCGCGACCTGCGGCTCGTTGGGGGTCGGGCTTGACGGGCAGATCGACATGATACAAGCGGCGGTAGGGGAGGGCCCCGCCGCCGAATGGATCGCATGGGTACAGGACGCCGACCTGCCCAGTCCTGAGTCCATGCTCAAAAACGGATGGGAGCCTGACCCAACACGACTGGACCGTACGCTGGCGGCCTACACCGCCGTCAGCACATATGTCACAAGCCGTACAAATCCAGCGGAGAGGAAGGAGTGCGCCATCAAAGCTTGGGGGCTACTGGACAAAGCCTGCCAGGCGGGGATGGCCGACATAGTCATCCCCTCCGCTCAGGTCTTTGTGAATAGTGGCCTCAGTCTATCTGGTGGGGCAGACCTCGCCAAAGCGGCCAAACCAGTGATGGCCCGCCTTGGAGAGAAGGGCTTTACCAAGATCAACGCGCAGAGGTGACCCATGGCGGACATGGCGGCGCTAGAAAAGTTGGCCAAGGGCCGACTTCTAGCCGTGAAGAGAATGCCCTACATCGCAACGATGGTGTACGGATTGGTTCCCGTCGAGACTCCGGGCTGCGGAACGCTGTTCGTGACACCCCACCTGGTGATGGGGTACGACCCCACCTTTGTAAGAGGATTGACGGAAGAGCAAATGGCGGCGGCCTATATCCACGAAGCCAACCATGCCCTCCGCAATTCCGCTACCCGTGTGCCAGGTGGGGACCCATATATTAAGAACCTCGCAGCGGACATTCCAATCAACGAAGATATCAAGGCGTCCGGGCTGCAACTGCCCGACGGCGCCATCTTCGCGTCCACCTACGGGGTACAGCCCGGCAAAACCATGGAGGAGTACTATGAAATCCTAGAGAAGCTGGCCGAGCAAAATAAGCTGCCGAAGCAACCGCCTGGCGTTGGAGCCGGGCAATGCGGGGGCATCGGTGGCAATAGCCCAGACCCGCAACTGGAAGATTCCCTCGATCAGCAATACGGGCGCAGCTCCGCCGACGTCAAAAGCAAACAGATGCAGACGGCAGCAGACGCTAGAAAGTTCCAGGAGGGGCGTGGACGAGGTTCACTCGGGTTAGACCTGACGGCAGTTATCGAAGCGCTGGCAGGTCCAGCGAGAGTACCATGGCAGCAACAGTTGGCCCACATACTAAAGCACAAGATGACGCAAATCAGTATGGGGGCAACAGACTACTCCATGGCCCGCCCCTCCAACCGCACCTTCGCTCGTGATGACGGCATTATTAGACCCGGGCTAGTAGCGTACAAACCTGAGGTCATGGTGTGCCTCGACACATCCGGTTCTATGGGCAGCGAGGAGCTGGGAGCCGCCTTTCGCGAGATGGTTGGCGTCATCAAAGCCCTACCGCACGTCAGCCATGTTCAGTTCATGGAAGCGGATGCTGAAGTAACAAGCAAGCCGCGTAGGGTAGCGGTCAGGGATCTGCACAGTATGGAAATACACGGACGGGGTGGGACCGATTTCCGCCCCGCCATCGCATACGCGCAGAAGATGCGGCCCAAGCCCGACGTGCTGATCTACTTCACCGACGGCGACGGGTTCGCCCCGGAGGAAGAGCCAAGGGGGCTGTCAGTCATCTGGTGCGTCGTCCCGTCCTACTATCGACGGCCACCAGCAAATTGGGGTAAGGTGATCTATGTAGATTCTGATGGGGAAGAGTAGCGCGGCCTCCGCGCTGGAAGGGGCCAGTGCCCTTTCCTTAGCCCCGTATTCAATTATTTACACATCCTCCGCACCACTGAACAGATCCAGTGCCTTCAGCCGATTGTAAAATGCCCCACGAACATCCCCCGTAGCGAGGGCATCCTCGAACTCTTTCCCGGACATGCGGAGTGCATCCTCCACCTTTGCAACATCCGACGGCGGAAGTACCTCCATTGGCATCATGAACCGCTTACCATCCTTACGCGCTGCCTCAGAAGCGAATACCTGGACCTGGCACATGGCCATCCGCTTGGCGAAGTCGATGTAGATCTCTGGAGAGATCTTCCAGTACTCGAAGTTGTTGCCATACATATCCTGGAACGCCTTCTTCAGTGCCATGGTCATTTCTCCTTGAGCTTCTGTTCTAGCTCTTCAACCTTTGCCGACAGTTCCTGCACCGCCTTGATCAGAGCGGGCACGAGTTGTTCATACCGCACCGACATGTACTTGCCAGAATCATCCACAAGACCGGGTGAAAATCCAGCATCTTCGCACGCCTTCTTCAATTCTTGTGCTACCAAGCCCATCTGCTTGCGGGCCTGGATCGGACCTTGTGGCGTGCGCCAATCGAACAGAACCGGGCGAAGAGTCTGCAAGAAGTCCAAACCGTAGGGCAGGTCTTCCACATTCTTCTTCAGCCTGATGTCGGATAGACTATCTAAAGTAGTCCAAGAGGCAGCACCAGCATTCCGATAATACATCAGCCCGTCAGATCCGGCTTTGAAACCAGGTCTGGTGCCCGCGGCCCCTGTGCCATTTTCAAATACCAGCAGCGCGTCCCCCGCAGTACCAGGTTCATTCCCTACATGCAAGGCGGTGCCACGAAGCCAAGTATCAGTAGTGCCATTCGTGGCGTCTTTAGATCCGATGACAGTTGTTTTGGAACCCTTACCAACTATATCCCGGCCTATGACGATAGAGTAAGTATCGGCAGCCCCCGCCACTGTAGCCCAATCACCGATGCAGATGTTGTAACTACCGCTTGTTATAGCGACACCGCCACCACCGGCATAACCTGCCTGGAACCCAATACAGGTGTTACTCGCACCACCACTGATGTTTCTACCGGCGGCCGCTCCAAACATCGTATTAGAAGCACCGTTAACGATACCTACTCCTGCATTCACACCAACAGCAGTGTTGTTATGTGCAATGGTCAACGCCGACAGTGCACCGTAACCAACCGCGGTGTTATAAGTCCCTATCGTGTATGCCTTAAGGGCAGTATAACCCAATGCAGTATTCTGCGCCCCATTCGTGCTGCCGCTCACCCCCTTCCCAGCTTGGTACCCGAACGCAGTCACCGATCCAGCCGCCGTAGAGGTCGAGTACCTACCAGCCTCGTACCCAACCGACGTAGTGGAAGGCACCGAGCTATTCTCACCAGCGTGTGCTCCGACGAGTACACCCTGCACGATCTGATTGCCGGACCCAGTAGCGCTCGCTCCGGCGTTCACGCCGATCACCACCGCCTCTGAACAAGCAGTTGGTGTCTGAGCTGCGTTGTATCCAATAAAGACGTTGTTACTGCCATCAACAGTAGCCGCCCCCGCATTCACACCAACGGCAGTGTTGTTACCACCTGTAGAAGTCCCGGTTCCGTACAAGGCGGAGTTGCCAACCGCCACATTGTTAGAACCGGAACCGTATCTCGCGGCAATGGCCCCAACTGCGGTGTTGTTACCGCCCGTATTGCTACCCATAGCTCCGCTGCCAACTGCTACGGAAGAGGAGCTACTTTGAACCGAGCCGCCAGCCAGGTAGCCAATGAAGGTGTTGTCGGCCCCGGTTGTCATGGAACTCCCGGCTTGGTAGCCGACTAGGGTATTGTCCAAACCAGAGGAGGAACCCCCAGTACCTACTCCAAGGGCAGTATTGTAAGATGCTTCGCTGGTATAACCGGCCAAGTAAATGAGGTCGTTGTAGTTGGTACCGTCATTAGACCATTGCAGTTTCGAAGTAGCGTTGTTCCATTTGAAACCTGGCTGGACACCAGTTGCGCTGTTTTGGAAGTAGAAGTATTTGTCGGTGGCGGTTTCGTTGCCAACATGTAGCGTGTTGCCACGAAGCCAGGTATCGGTAGTCATTGAAAACATACCGACTACGGTAGTGTTGGAGCCCTTACCTGTCGCACCACTGCCAATCACTATGCACCCCGAGTCAGCATTTGCCGACACGGTACAATTGTACCCGACAAGAACATTGCTGCCGCCGGTTGTGAGGGTATACCCTGCAGAACTGCCGACCAAAACATTGCTGTTCCCGGTCGTAGCAGCGTTGCCCGCGTTGTACCCAATGAAGGTATTGTCTGTACCACTAGGAGTGCCAACCCCCACACCCAAAGCTGTGTTGTCGGAGGGGGAGCCGTTAGTATAACCAGCTAGGGAACTACCGCCTCCAACTGCGAAGTCATTGTAGGTGGTGCCATCGTGGGACCATTGCAACTTGGATGTGGCGTTATTCCACCTGAGGCCGGGCTGAGCACCAGTTGCACTGTTCTGGAAATAGAAGTACTTGTCGGTAGCTGTTTCGTTGCCAACTCGCAACGTATCCCCACGAAGCCAGGTATCGGTGGTCTGCGTCGATACCCCGATCACGGTGGTGCCGCTGCCCTTGCCCACAACATCCCTACCAACCACGATGCTGTACGTGTCGCCTGCCGCGGATACGTTGCAATTGTGCCCCAACAAGATGTTGCTGCCGCCGGTCGTTAGGGTTGTACCGACATATGCACCAACCAAAACATTGGCGCCACCGGTGGTTATGTACCTGCCGGATGAACTTCCAATCGCAACGTTCGACGGCCCCGTGGTCAAAGCCATGCCAGTTTGGTAACCAACCATAGTGTTGGCGGCACCAGTCGTGTACACCGCTAAAGATGATGCGCCTACAGCCACGTTACTATGACCAGATGATGTCGTGTCGTTGCCCTTTGCCGCTTGGTACCCAACGCCAACATTGTAAGAGCCTGTGCCGTAATACGCGGCTTGGTACCCAACCGATGTACACGAGCCGCCGGTAGCGGCCTGCATCGCCCCATTGCCAAGCGCGATGTTATACGATTGCGTTGTCAGCACTGCACCAGCATTAGAACCGATGAGGGAGTTGCCAGTGCCTGTGGTTAGTTGATTCCCCGCATGGTAGCCAACAAAGACATTGTTTGCCCCCTCCGCAACTACCCCCGCCCCTGAGCCCAATGCGGTGCTGTACACGGGGCTGTCGTATGTATAACCAATCAGAGTGGATCCTCCCCCCGTAAAAGCATTCTCCAAAATATCCATCAGGATGAAGTCCCAGTCATCGGCATACCCCCGAAGCTGCCCCGGAAAGTTGGCCTCTGTGTCGATCTCCTTAAAGGATGGCAGGCGCCATCCTCGGTGGGTGACGCCGCCAGTGGAACTAAGCAGCACGGCCGCTAGCTCTACCTGCGAGTACTGCCCTCGGTTAATGGTCAACCGGATACGGTATGTCCCCCAAACGTCGGGCATGAACTTCACATATTTGGATGTAGCCGACTGCTGCCCCGTCGTTTCATCCAAAAACACCGCTGTCGACCCGGCAGGGCGGTCCAGAAACTCCCACAGGAAAGTTGCATCTGGCGGTGGTGAGGTTGGGGTCAAATGCACCATGTTCGACAGCCACAAATCCCGGCGGGAGATACCGGGTTCGCCGGTACTGGTGCCACTTCCACGCGTCTGATCGATCCTAAAAACGGCATTGTAGATCGTCATCGGAGACTCCTGCTACGCACACGATGTAATCCTACCAGCCCTGAGGCATATCAGCTATCCGTCGACGCGCTTCTCCGTGGCGCCGACAGTCACATGAAGTCTAGCTGGGCGCAGCCCCAATTGCTCCCTCGCCATCTGCGCCTCTGGCCAAGATACAGGGAGTACATCATACGTTCGGTGGGGGGTGTCAAAGACCATCGGTTCCCGTTTGATGGTCATCGTCTCTAAGGGGACACTATCGAAGACCTGCTTGATGTAGGAAGGAGAATAGCCCTTCTTCTTAAGTCTTTCGACCTCCTTAGGGGTGAGCAGCGTGACATGGTGCACCCTCCCGAACTTTTCAGCCCTGTACTTAGCCGCCTCGGGAGATACGTGGGTGGTCATGTCGGTAGGCACTCGCACATGAGCCCCCACATATTTCTTCATGTATACCCCCGCTATCTTCTTGGTGAGTGGGCTCCGCTCAAAATCCACTGGGCGCACGACCGAGGGGGACCGCCCACCGAACTCTCTCTTCGGGTACGCGGCGGCCACCAAACCAGAACAGATGAAGTCGCTCTTGTCCCTCGCGGTAAGCTTATCTACTTCTTTGTTAGTCATCCCCGGCACCGCGGCTCGAATGAGGTCAGTGTAGGAATACCCTCGTCCAACCGCCTTGCGCGCAAAGGCGGCCGCTTCAAGACGCTCCTTCTTAGGGACCTGAACGCGGTAAACCTCGGTATAATTTCTGTCTTTGAAGTCCTTCAAACTAAGTGAAACGACCCCTTTACCCGGCCACGCGTGTACTACCTCACCATTGCCTGCATAGATGGCTGCATGCTGCACATGGGATCCTTGCAGAACTCCTATAATAGGAGCCAACCTACCGGCTATGGGATATCTCTTCGTTGATAGACGCGATAGTAAAATATCCCCCGGCTGCAACTCCGGGCGCTTCTCCGAAGACTTAATAGTCTCCTTATTCTGCTCCACGATCTCCCTAAGTTTACCCATCGGTATCTTAGCGATGGCACCAGCAGCCGCTTCCGCTGTTTTCGCCACCAATTTGGTCTGCTCATCCACCTGAAAATCCAGGGGGCGCACGGCCAGCGCGGGGCGGCCCCCAAACCTACGCTTAGGGTACGCCGCTGCTACAATAGCGGAGCAGATCATGGAGTCTCGCTTCTGCGCTTCCTCCGGCGGCATCTCCAGAGTGGATGGTACTAACTGCCGCAATATGCCGGAGAAGCTGAACGACTTATTCCCCACCTGCTTTTTAGCCCATTCAGCCGCCGCTTGGCGCTCCTGCTTAGGCGCCTTCACACGATAAACCTGGTAATCATATTCATCGTGGAACTCCTTAAGCGGCACGCTCTTGAACTTCAGCCCCATATTGCCTACGCGACCATTACCCAAATAAATGGACGAGTGGTCGTACTCAGTACCCTGCCAGACCTTAGAGAACCTTGCTAGGGGCGCATGCCAGAGCGGGGGGTGCTTCTGCGTAGTGACAATAATGTCACCCGGCTGCAGCACCTTTTTAGCCTGTGCGGGCTCTGGGATTTGTTCTACCTTCGCCCGCTTAACTAACTCAGGTTGCTTGCCCGTAAGACGCTGCTTCAAGGCCGGCAGTAAGTCATGTCGAGCGTGCTTCAACGGATTGTCCATTCCATATGCGTCCCGATGGATAAGGTAGTAACCAGGAATTTGATGGGCATGCAGCTCCCCCGACCTCCAGGTTTCTGGAAACCAGCCCTCGTGCTTGAAGGGAAGCGCCAAACGAGTCCTTTTGAATTCAGCGGCGTCTAAATCAAGTTGGCTAGTAGGAACGGCTACGTTTGGGTGTGTCTGGCCCCTAGCTTCCAGGGAGGATAGGGCCTCGAAGATGCGCGCCTTGGCCTTAGTAGGGTTCTTAGGAAGACGGCGTAAGACCGGGATATGTTTAGACACCTCCTGCTTACCCAACTGCCGGAATTCATTGACTGTTTCTTCAACCTGCGTCAGTACATCATCGGCCATGGGTGGAGCATACCTCACCAGGAACACCTTGAGGTAGCCCCAGAAAAGAACCCTTGGGTACAAAATGTTACTTGCTCGCCAGTAACGCACACTCTACAGTAGAAGAAGACGTCAACCAATAAAGACCAAGGAGGTCTACTGCTCCCCCCGAAAGGAGGGCAACATGGCTCGCAATGAATGGATCACTATGCTGCTGGAACAGATCGCTGAACTCGACATGGCACTCCTGACCGCAACTGGTAAGGAGTTAGAGATGCTGGAGGCGATCCGCGCCAATCTATACGCGCAGCTAGATGACATGCGGGCAGGGAGCCCACAATTGAGAGCGGCCTGACGCTCTCACACTAAATAAATAAGCTCGCCCGACGGGCGCGGGGTATCCTCGCGCCCGTTTCTATATCTGGCTTGTACCCGGCATGGATAAAAACTGGCCCTGGTACCTTACGACACCAGGGCCAGTGGAGAGCGAGGGCCTACGGGGGGCAATTAGGCCGCTCGCTTGCCGTCAAGACATATCCTTCTCGTAATACGCAGAGTGGGCATGCCAACCCTAAACGACCTGGGCTGCCCGACGCGGAGGTAGCTTATCAGGAAGTGGGCGCATATCTGTAGAGGGCGCCGATTGCTTGCCTGCCATCATCTGTACCAGGAGCTGCCGGACCAGCTCGGCAAGCTCTGGGTTCTGCTGCTGAAGATTCTGTAGGGCGGCTTGCTGCTGCTCAGGTGGTAACTGCGCCAATTGCTGCGCCTGCGCCATGGCCCAACTCTGGATGTCGATCTGCGGCCCCTGCTGCTGCATATTTTGCCCTGCGCTGAGTGGGGACTGGACTTGCGGGGGAACACTCTGGGCCGCACCCCCCTGCGCCACACCGGGGGGAGGGGCCTCCCCCGCCCCTGCCTGCCCCTGCCCGCCAGGAACACCAGCCCCAAAGGCGTCTGGCCCCCCGGGCTCACCTGGGGCCTGCGGCTGCTGCATATCCTGTTGCGCCGCCATTTGGGCCTTCGCCTGATACTTCATCATCACCATCTGGCTCTTGCCCTGAATCTCTGCCATAGCGAGCTGCTGTTTCTCCGTAGCCTCCAGCCGCGTGTTTGTCTCCTCCAGCATGATCTTGTTCTCCTCCTCTTGAGATAGATCAATCTGACTGAGGAAGGTACGGTCGGAGATCTTCTGCGCCTGATTGGCCTGGAAGATGAGGGACAGCCGTTGGAGGTCATCAGCCATCTTAAAGGGCTTGAAGCGACCCCGTGCCAGAGGCCAATCCAGATATGAACTGATACTCTGCATGACGAAACGCAGCATCTGCTTATGGTACAAGATATAACCCAAAAACATGTTCTCCATCATGCGCATGGAGACATTGGTCCCAGCGTAACTGAGCCCCCCTTTAATGAATTCTACCGGTACTTGCATCCCATTCAGTATCTGGTCACTCCACAACTGCATTTCTTGTGTGAGCAGCAAAGCACGGCCATCCCCCCCGATCGTCTCCTGCCCAATAGGAAGTGGCATTAGAGGAATATAGTTATTATCGTAGCGCCACCGAGCTATTTCCTGTGCTACGTGATCACGCCAAGTATCCAGGTTGATAGTAGTATAGGGATCGCTACTACCCGACCCGGCCTGCGGGAATAGAACCCGCAGTGGAACTATATGCTCAAGCAGAACGGCCTCCTGCGCCTTCTTCATAATCTGTAGGTAGAAAGCATCCTTAAGAACGGGCAGTAGAAGCGGAGACCCCCACCCACGATCCTGGTTGGCTAGTGTAGGCCGCCGCATGTGGAAGAGCATATCCTTACTGAAGACAACTCCCTTTTGCTGCCGCAGCGCCTGGATGAAAATCTGAGGCACTTGCTCCACTACGTCCTTCTTGCCCACAGTGATGTCATTACGGAGGGGGCCCGGGATGGTATAGAAATGCGTGTACTGGCCCGTCAAATCATTATAGGAAATCTCAACATTCTCGGGGTTCCACCGGACTAGTCTAATGCCGCTGGGATCCTTGACATAGAAATCTTTGACCGTCGCTTCCGCCACCGTACCGCACTTCGGACACGTAAGCCGGAAGTGGAAGTTGGTAAACGTCCAGCGGTCGCGAATCTTTCTAGCCTGCTCCTGATACCCACAAGAGCGGCACGTCAGGTACTTATGAAATGGAAAGCTGAGGCTGACCAGCGCGTTACCATACGTGTGGTAGTCCAGCCCCACCTCAACTTGGAAGGCACGGTACCTTAGATGATCATGAAGATACTCCTCCCACAGCTTCTTCGTACCCTCATTAGCATGGTCGACAATTACATCAGTAATGGGGTACTCGCTCAGCTTGAAGACCGTCGCGTTGATTAGTGGATTTGTCAGAAAGTAATAACGACACCACCTAAACATCTGCTTGACGGTGGTGGGTAAATAAGTATGGGCTACATCGAAGAAGGGGCTGGGGTAGTTGACCCCCATAATAGGGCTGCCCTGAATACGCCCCCTCGTGGTCGCGAAGCGGAGCCCAGTGGAGGGCTGCCCAAGACCCATACCAGCGCCGACGAACGTCATTGCTCGAAGCCTCCTCCGTATGGCTTACCGGCGGCCGAAGGGCTCATGACCACCTGAGGGCCTATCTGATGCGCGGTAGAAGCTACGGGATCCGTGGGATCCGTAATGGGAGGGCGTACATACGGGGTGCCAGGCGGCTTGTTACCCAAAATCTTATCCGCCAACCTGCCAGCGGCGCCGAACGCCTTATTCAAAATGGTTCCGCCCACCATCTGGCCCGCCATGGGGATGGGGGTGGGGAGCATCCAGCCAGCGGCGTTGCCAATCGCCTCACCAAGGCGCTCCCCCCGCCCCATATTCTCCTGCCCCGGTAGCACATCGCCTCGGATACCCTTATATAGATCATAACCGCCCATCCCCATCATAAGAGTACCTGCCGCACCACCACCAAATACTAGGTCTCTCCCAACTCCCTTTACTAATGGGGCTCGACGCTCCTTAGAAAAGGCCGCACTTACCATACCAGGTAAGCTGGTAGCTCCCGCTTCCATGAGTTCCTGGTTGGCTTTAGCTGCTTGCTCTGCATTGAACAGATCCCACTTGGCATTGAGGCGACGTAGGCTTTGCGGTAGCAAACCCTTGATTCTACCGGCCTCGACGTCGCTCAAGTGCTCCCTAGCCAACTGCACAGCGTCCTCCGGCGCCATTCGCCCCCCAATACCAATATCGCGTAGATAGGCGTTGCGGTCGACCCCCTTCGGAACATATCCAGTCAGCGCGTGGAGCTGCCGTCGCCCAAAGTCGGCGATGCTCTTATCCATACTCTTCAAAAAGCCGGTACCCTTTGTAACGTTGGCACCATGCTCCAACTGCCCCGCGGCTTCCATTGCGGCTCGTTCTGCCGGCGGTACATACCGAGCGTACGTCACAGGGTTGGCCCCCCGTAGCAGTCTGGAGACCCCCCCGAGCCCGGCCCCGAGGGCGGCGCCACCAGTACCGCCTATGAGGGCCCCCTTACCAGCGGCGGCGAGCGCAGAACCAGTATCCGCGCCCTCCGCCTTGGCCTTTAGATACCCCATACCACCACCAACACCACTACCGAGTACTCCTAAAGTAGCAGCAGACCCCAAAAGGTTACGCGCGTTCGGGGTCAACGTGCTCCATCCGAGTGCGATCTTCTCCATCTCCTCGGAAAAGGCTACCGCCATCTGCGAATTAGGCATCGCGGAGTACTCCTAATTGTTGGCGCAACTGAGCGCGGTGTCGTTCCATCTCTTCATATAGTTCGAGCATGCGCCGCAACTGCTCCCCCTCAGGTGAGTCGTCAGAAGGCGCAGCTCTAGAAGAGCGTACGGAGTTCCATCGGTCGACCACCACCCCCATATCAATGGGTAGCCCCACTGTATCTACTTCTACAAAATCTAGGGGGGCCTGCGGTAGAAGAATCCCATCATGCTTATGGACAACCGCTAAGTACTGTTTGACCTCATCGTCCCACTCCATATCATCCCGGATGCGTTTGGATATATCAACGGAGATCATACATTGAAGTACCGTCGGCACCTGCATGATACGAAAATCTGGGAAGATGCCGTTCAGGGGCATCGTGCACCAAGTGAATACCTCCCAGCGCTGCCAGAATGAATCGACCAGGTGCAACGTCTTCACCGCCTGCAGCTTGGAAATATTCAAGTCGCTCACCCGATCCACACCGAAATCGATGGGTACGCGATGCTCCAACGTCTCCTGCTCCCACCCCAACCAATCCCCACCGTATTTGCCGATGAGGAGGAGATCCAAGACGAGGGGGTGCGCCTCCGGATGGCGAAAGACATTCTTGGCTGTAACCTTAGAAGGCACCTTTTCATCATGGACGATCGTGACAGCCGTCTCGTCCTGTGTAGGCTGCGACAAGACCTCGGGCACGGGCAGTGGTGTCGGGGCTGGAGCCGGCTTCTGCCTGAGCTCACGCAGTAGACGCGCTAGGGAATCCACATGAAAATCAGTCATGGGGGCAGACTACCCTATCTCTTTAGGATTCGCCACTACCAGGCTGCACGTCAGCCGCTAGTCGCATGATGATCTTCTTCTGCTCCATGGGCAACGACTTGAAAATACCCACGGGGTCCTTCCTAAACTCATCCGCCATGTCTTCGCCAAATCTCTCCTTGATCCACGCATAATGCGACTGCGCTATCTGTTGCAGCATGAACTCGTTAATGTAGTCGTTGCCGATCGACTCACTGTAGGTAGCCTCCTTAACAAAGCCAAACGTTGTGAAGAACGGATCCAGCAGATCGCGGTCGTAGAAGTGGTGGACCCCCGCCGTCTTGTCCATCTCATACAAGGCCAGTGCAAAGATTTCCGGTTCCACAACCGCCCGGACCTGCGCCAACTTGTCGAGTAGGGCCACCCCCTCTTCAGGATACAAAGAACGACGCGCGGACAGTGCGAAATCTATTTCGTCCTGCGGCGCATATGTAGCGGATCCATACTTTCGCGCCATATCGCTCACAGGGATAGCCATCTCGTCGGCCCGCTTGACCATATTAACACAGTACTCACGCCGATCCTCAGGAGAAAAGTGCATCCAATTCTCCTCGAAATACGCACTGGCTGCCTTCACCTGCTCATAACTGTCGAGTGGGTACCTCCCACGCAACGCAGTGATGTGCGAAACCTTCATCTTAGTCGGGCTGGGAGGCTCCATCCCCTGCACATTGATATGCGGCTGAAGCTGTTTATGCTGGTGCGCTTGCGCCTGGTGGCCGGGGACGGAGCCGGCGACCTCAGGGGGCTCCCCGCTTTCAGATTGTGGGTGCTTGACCTTGCCCTGCACAAGATGACCGAGTCCGGCCGTCTTTTTAACGACGGCTTTGGTCGTACCAGGGGGTGTCTTGTCTACGCTCTCCTGACCTGGCATCAGCGAGGTGTTAGACGTCTCAGCGATCTTGATATGGGGGTTTACCACCCCTTTACTACCCGCCACGTCCCCCCAAAACTTCTTAGCCCCCGCCTTGGCGACCTGGGCGCCTGTGTAGGCGTTAAGGGCCCCCATCCCAATGTCGGCCACCCCCAAAGCTATCTTCACCAACTCCGCCGGAGGCTGCAGAGAATACCAGCGGCACGCCTCGGTCAAGTTCGCTGCTGCTAACTTCTGTGCTTCAACGGGCAACTTACCCCGGTTAGCCAAGAAGTACTCCACAGATAATACAGTGTTACCCGGATCGATGCACGCGTACTTGCGTAACGCCACCCCATCATCCTGCATTAGAACGAGGGCGAACACATCATCGGGCAGCCGCGCGTGCTCTTCCGAAGTAAGAATGTGCGCAGTCTTGACGAGAAGGGGAACATCCCCCCGCTCCGGGTAGATAGATTTGAAGATGGAGGCGTCGCCCTGATCATCGTAAAAGTCCAGCACAAGTCCGCTCAGACGCATTTTAGACTCCTTAGAGGTTGATGAAAGGGTAGCTGGGGATGGGGCATAAGGGAATCGTAGGAAACCCTTTAGACAGGAGGTTATCATGCCCACAAATGACAAGGATTGCTATGGAATTAGTTGGGAGGAACGACATCCGGAATGCGCGGGGGGGTTAGACCCTATGTACACGGCCCCAGACGGATCCCATATCCGGCAGCGATGTTCACTATACGAACAGTGCGGCCGCGTATTCAAGGCAGCCGAGGCTCAAAAGAAGCTGCAGGACGTAGTGCAGCAACAGGTCGTGCCGGTCACCAACCTCACCAAACCAACCCAAGTCCCTATACAGCCGGTTCAGAGCAAGCCGGTCACTCCTTACCAACTACCCCCTTCACCTCAACCACTAACGCGCCCATACACCCCACAGCCGCCAACGCCTCAACCTACCTACCCAGTACACCTACCACCCCCTCAAATGATGCCACCAGGACAGGTATACCCCTCGGTGTTCTCCCCCGTACAGATGCTGATGCCCCACGAGGCCGCACCCTTCCTGACTGTCAGCGAGGATCATGTAGCTGGGGTCCCCGCTTGGCGACGCATCCTGATCGAATCGCTACGCGCCGGCTTCAAGGGTGTACTACAACAAGGGGCGTTCATCGTCGACCACACTCCATATTACTTCAACCCGGGGAAGAGATGAGGTTCGTACGTAGGGATCCAAATGTAGGCTATCTGGACAGCGCGCTCTGGGCCCCCAAGTCCGCTCTCAATGTAGAAGGCGTCAAGAATGCCCTCACATTCATGCTTACGGATAAGATGGGAGGAGCGCGCTACCTACAATTGTACCGCGAGACAGAGCACCATCTCATCGTACCCCGCGCCATGTGGGACTTAAATGAAGTGGGGTTCGAGGTAGTGGATTGCCGCCCTGCCTACTTCCAGAAGGTGAGCATCATCAGCCGCATCACCCTCGATGCGAAGAATCCATCCAGCACAACGCAGAAGGATGCCGCGGAAGCAATACTACGTGCCAAGGGCGGCATCCTTCAATTGGCCTGCGGAAAGGGCAAAAGCGTGGTCGCCCTCTACGTGGCCTCTATTATGAGCGTACCCACCCTCATCGTAGTTAACAACACCAACCTGATGAAGCAGTGGCAGGGGGAGATCTCCAAGCATTTGGAGGTGCCCGATGGTGTCGGACTTATCCAAGGTGATGTCTGCGATTGGAAAAAGCCCATCGTACTTTCCACCTATCAGACCTTAGCCAATAGAGCAGACGACCTACCTGAAGAACTTCGTCGGCACTTCGGATTGGGCATTTTCGATGAGGGGCACCATGCAGCCGCCCCCTGGTTTTGCCGCTCCATCGACCTAATATACGGATATCGTCTCCTACTAACCGCAACACCAGAACGCACAGACGGGGCCCACGTCATCTACAACTTCCACGCTGGACCGGTCTTGTACAAAGACCTGCGCCAGGAGCTCACGCCCCATTTCCAATTCCTGTGGACGGGGCTGCAGCTCGATATGAACGATGAGCGGGTCAAGGAGGAGGTAACAGACAAAAACGGGGAGCTACATCTCTCCAAACTAGCAGGACACTTCGGTCGCTGGCGGCAACGTTTGGAGTTCATTTTGAAGGAGGTGCGAAAACACGAAGCCGCGGGAAGGAAGATCCTGGTACTGTCAAACTCAATCGGGGAGCTAGTGAACTTGTTGGCGCTCTACAACGGACGCACGGACTTGTACACAGACATCCCCGTGCCACAACCCAGTGAATTCGGCTCTTCCCTCGTACCAGTACCACTTACTAAAAAGGCCAGGGCGCGGAGGGAGCTAGAGCTCAAACGCGCCAAAGCCGCACTCTTCGACAGAAGCCTAAATCAAATACAAAGGGATAACCTCAAACATAAGGTCATTCCACTCATTGAAGAGAAGCTAGCTCAAGATGACCTAGCCTCACAGATACGACGAGAATTGGAGCGGCGGCAACGAGCTTACATAAAAGAAGTGGCCGCGATGCCCTCCACTGCAGGACTGATGATCGCCAAGATACCGGCGGATGAGCGCATGAAGGCGCTACGATCAAAGACCACTAACTTCGCCATCTATCAATACGGGTTGGAGGGGCTGGATGAGGCAGACCTGGATACCATCATCGCCGCGGAGCCAATGACTAGCAAAAACGCTCTGCAGCAGTTCATAGGTAGAACCCTCCGCGTAGGGAATAAGATCGGCAAGAAGCCGCTAGTCCAATTCTTGGAGGATGACATAGGGCCGATACTCGGCATGTGCAAGGTCATCCGTAGGCAGCTACGACAATGGCCAGTAGATGAAGGTGGTCCGTATGAGTATGAACTTATCGACCACCCCAACACAATCAGGAGACTGCAATGGCTGAACAGCAAAAGGAAGAGATTTGGGTCCGCGTTCTTTCCACTGCCGGGAGGCACCACTGGGGCGTAGTGGTGGAGGCGAGCGATGAGTCTAAATGCCCTACATGGGTAAAGCTCAACCCAGTCCTCGACTACGCCGATGAACCGCAGTTCGCCCATGGAGCTCAGGGGCAAGTAGCCATCGTGGGGCGCATGCGCGGGTTGATGAGTAACGACCACAATATCGCCCCAGCCCCCCTGTACGTTCGGGTGGCCGAAATCCAATATGTTGATGACCTGCAGGACTTTGACCGCAACAACGCAATCAGCATGCTAAAGAACGCACAGGGGCGCATGGAGGAGCGGAGGCTGCAGGCTGAAAGCAACCTCATCGTAACCAACCAGATGCCGCAGGGAGAGCCACATGCGCCTGGACGCGCGTAGGGAACTCGCTGATCTCAACGCGGAGTGGGGAACATGTACTAAGTGCGAGCTGGGAAAGCGGCGCCAACTCGTCGATGGCAAATTCGTAGCCGGTGAGGGAACCCCACGCGGCATCATGTTCATCGGGGAAGGCCCCGGTCGTACTGAAGAGGCGTACGGGCGCCCGTTCGTCGGGCGCTCCGGCAAGCTCCTTCGAGAAGTGCTGCGCCGCCTTAATATCCTAGACGTATCCTATATAACCAACATCGTAGCCTGCCGCAGTTGCAAACAAGAGGTGGACGCGAACGGCCAACCCGTATTCCGACAAGTGCGCGGGGTGTCTCTACCCAAATATAAGGACCAGCCCCCACTACCCACTCACATCAATGCCTGCCTCCCACGCCTGTATGAAGAAATCTACATCGTGGACCCACTATTGATCGTGACATTGGGGGCGACAGCAGCCGCCACGCTAATGAAACGACCGGTCTCCATTCTGAATGAGGCAGGGCACGAAACCCATATAGAGATCCCAGGGGTTACACAAGTACCGGTACTTACGGAGAAGAAAGGGCAATGGCTACGCAAGGTTCGCGGGCAACTAGTCGCCCCCACTACCAGAAACATGGTGCGTTACTTGTGCATCCCCACACTTCACCCGGCGTTCGTGGCCCGCTCCGCCGCCGACCATGCGGAGAACAGTCCCATGAGGCGGTTCTTCGCACATATAAAATCCGCTGCCAGCGACTACATACGCCTGGCAGAGTATTACGGGATTCCATCAACTGTTGACACCCCCACCCCTTCCACCGCCACAGTTGAAGAGGTCTGGGATGCAGTAGAGGAGGACGAAGGTGAGTAAGACTAAATCTGCACACGAGATACCGGAAGTGGCAGCGTTCGAAGCCGTGGCGCAAGAACTCGATGAGTTCAAGAAGGCCAACACTGAGTTCTTTGAACGACTCGAACAATTGGTCGATCGTTACAACGCCACCCTGGACATGGCCGAGAAAGCCTGTCGAGCCCGACAGGTTAGCTGCGGCCCCTTCCGTTTAACAGGGCGGCCGTCCATCTCCTACAATTGGGCGGAGCTCTATGAAGAAATGGGCCGTGACTGGTTTTTGGAACACGGCGGGACACTCACCCCCTCCGTCGTATACGGGGGGGACAAAGCCAAAGTGGAGCTGGCATACGCATCTAAGCAGCTACCACAGGAGGTAGCAGATAAGGTGCGTACTGTCAGATGTAGTTACCATAAACCCAACAAACTCGTGATCCCATGATACGCGGACAATTCCTAAGGGAGATAACCATGCCGGACGAAACTACCAAATCGGATCATGGCATCGTGGACTTCCCCGGACTGAGAAGAAACCCTTCCCTCCCCGAGGCACGTGTAGCCGGGCAAATTGGGTACGGGCTGGAGTTCGGCAAGGGCAAGTGCTCCGTCACCGTCTCCCTCGCCTGTGACCAAACGGAGGATATGATCGACCTGGCGGGGGACATGGCGCTGCACAAAGCAGACGAGCTAGCAGACGTCGGTATGCGCATCGTCATGGACAGGCTGGAGGAACCATGATCAAGGGACAGTTAAGAGCTGACGGCCTCGCCGTCATGGAGATCCTACACATTAGCTTTCTATCCGGATCCGCCAACCCAAGGATGCGCGCTCGCATCGCCTTCGTGAAGAGTACGACGGGGGCCACGTTGGGGTACACCGAGCACGAAAACTGGTCTAAGGAAACCCTGCAGGCACTCGCAGCCCTACGCACTTCCATGGAGAATGACGTAGCACAGCTCTACATGGAGGGGCATGCCCCCATCTCCGCAAGTGGTGGAGGTGTGGTGGCGCGCTTGCCACAGGGGCTCGCAGAACACCTCAATAGCGACGAGGCCCCTCCAGCGTGAGGTCCAAACCACACTCTCCGTGGTAGTTTCGGAACCCGCGCACCCCAGTTCTCTACCGGCGCACGTAACGGGCAGCACTGTGGTGGTCGACCGCCACGGGCCGCCCGTTGCGTGTGGGAACTACAGGAGGATTAATGGCCACACCCGAGCATCGGCTCATCACCCGACTCATACAAACGGGGGAGATGAAGGAGGTTCTGTCCTACGGTATAGTGGAAGACGACTTCGCCAACCCACAATGCCGCGCCATCTGGAACTTTCTATACACCTATTACAAAAGCGACGCCACACGCGGCTCCGTCATACCCGAGGACGCCTTCCGCCAACAGTTCTCACATTTTGAACTGGTGGACGCCCCGAATATGACAACACAGGCGCTATGCCACGACGTACGCGCGCAAAGATTAACCCTGCGTCTGAAAGAGGCAGCCGCCACCGCCATAGAAATGGCGGAGGTTAATCCTATAGAAGCTGCCACCACATTACGACAGGCCGTAGACAGCATCATGTGCTACGGCAGCAATACTAGCAACGACGTATTCTTCAGCACCCACATCGACCGACTTTTACAAAACTATGAGATGAAAGAAACGGGCCTAGTCCAACCAGTATTACACTGGCCATGGGAACCCCTGGATGTAGAAGTCGGTGGTATCAGTGAAGACGACTACGTTCTTCTATGGGGGCGGCCGAAGAGCATGAAGACGTTCGTGCTCGACTACATCATGGCGCACGCCTATGCCGAGCAAGAAAAGAGAGTGCTCTGCTACACCAAAGAAATGACCCCGGACAATATGCTGTTACGCACCGCAGCCAGCATGGAGCGTCTGCCCTATCGAGAGACCCGCTTAGGCAAACTGGACGCCACCCACCGCACCATCCTTTTCGACCTCGCCAATACGATACGGGAACGAGCCGAGATGAGCAATGGAAGGAACGACCTTATCGTACTTTCAGGCAAGGACGCTCAAGGGAGAGACGGCGTTGTGTGGCTACAGTCCAAGATAGAACAGTATAAGCCTGACGTATGCTTTGTGGACGGACTATACCTATTGAGCGATGACCGAGGTTCAGCACGGACAGCGGACTGGCAGAGGGTCATGCACATTTCGAGAGACGTCCGTCAGATGATCTTAGAGACACATGTGCCAGTGATCGCCACGATGCAAGCGAACAGGGCTGCGGCCAAAAACAATGCCGCTGAACTCGATGAAATTGCCTTTGCTGATGCGGTGGGCCAAGACATCACCCAGGGCTTCCGGGTTATCAACGAGAAGAACTCCCCAACCATCGCGCTGGTGGCAGGTGGGTCGCGTGAGTATCAACTACATGGAATACGCATCAATGGGGTCCCATGCTCCGACTTCACTTTCCACAGCATCATGACAGAGAAGGAGATCGAGAAAGCTCACCGTGAAGATAAGTCCTACGATGAACCGGCTAGCGCGTTGGGGCATTCCAAGCCACGCTCCCCAGCCAGAACCAACGCGCTGCAACCCAAGCACAATATCGACATGAACATCGCGCAGCACATACGCGATCTGGAGAGAATGAAATGAATGAGCATAGAAGCTGATATCGCCGCCATCGCACGGAGGTACCTACACAACGTCAAACCGTCCGGACCAGAAAACCTCATGGCGACCTGCCCGTTCCACACACGCCCGGACGGTTCCCCAGAGCGCACTCCCTCATTCGCCATCTCAGTCGTAACTGGTTTGTACTTCTGCCACTCATGCAAAGCCAGGGGCAACCTGCGCCAATTCCTCAAAGCGATGGGGGTCACCCCCTTCGCTATGCGTAACCAATACGGCTACTTACTGGAGGCAGCCTCCAAGGCTACCCCTGCGCCAAGAAACCCAACCAAGATGCGGCCGGCCACAGATTCAGAACCCCTGCCGGAAAGCTTTCTTGGCCTGTTCGATAGATGCCCCCTCGATCTAGTAAGCGAGGGGTTCTCCGAAGAAGTACTCCAGGAATTCGATGTCGGCTTCGATGAGAAGCACCTGCGTATCACCTTTCCTCTGCGTAACCTGGCCGGACAGTTGGTGGGCATCTCTGGGCGTGACGTCACAGATAGGTCCCCACGCCGCTATAAGGTCTACGACAAGGAGTACGAGGAATGGGGGCTGCCAGCCCGCAAGACAGAGATGAGTGAAATCATATGGAATATCGATCGTGTCTACCCCGACGTCTACTTCGGGGTGGATGTACCACTAGTAGTAGTCGAGGGGTTCAAGGCGTGCATGTGGGTATACCAGGCGGGCATAAAAAATGTGGTCGCCCTATGTGGGTCCTATCTCAAGGATGGGCAGCGGTGGCTGCTTGAACACTTGGGCGGAGTGGTGTACGTCATGATGGACAACGACGACTCCGGGCAATCAGGCGCCCACGAAATAGGAGCCGCTCTTAGCCAGAGTCTGAAGGTACGGATGGTCACCTTCAGGTCGTCGGCGAGACAGCCAACGGATTTGGATCCACAAGAGGTAGTACAGGCCATCGACCAAGCTGAAGAGTACTACCTGTGGGCCATAAGAAACGGGCTCAGCCCAACAAGAAGGAGATCAGAATATGGCATACGGTAAACCGCCTCTGCAGTCAGCCAACGTTGGTGGGTGGAGATACAACGCAGGCAAGAGGCAAAATGAGAAGAAGCAGCAACGAGGTGGCGGGGGGTGGGCCGGCTCCCGCTTCTCTAATATCTTCCGACCACCTATTGGGTCCACTACCATGATCCGACTCATCCCCGGCCAGTACAAGCTGCAACGGGCCGTTGAGCTCGAACCTGGTAAGTGGGGGTTGAAGACTGATACCTGCGAGTACTTCGAATACACAGAACACTTCGACGGGCGCACGTACAAAAGCACGATTTGCTCTGCCGGAGCTATCTGGTTCCGCAAACAATACGCACAGCCCTGTATCGGATGCCGAGCCTACTTCGCTGCCCCCCGTGATAGTGAGGGGCGGCGCAAGGGGCGCTTCAGCCGCATCGAACGCTACGCGTTCACGGTGCTGGAGTACGGTCCGTTCTGCAGGATCGAGCAGACGGATGAGAGCGGCCTGATCAAAATCAGCGAGAAGACCGGCAAAGCATACACAGAATGGCGCCGAAAGGCGGAGGTCCCGCAAGGAGTGGCCATCCTCGAAGAGAAGGAAGGCCACATCCAGCATTGGTCCGTGGGATTCGGGCATTTTGAAGTGATCAAGGGATACGACGCCCTCATCGGAAAGACATGCGCCACTTGTGGTACACCCGACTCTATCTCACGGAGGGCCCTCCTATGCCGTAAATGCGGCACGGACATTGTGGACTGCCAAAACACCTCGGTCAGCCCACAAGACCAAGAGACGATGCTCCAAAGCGACGTGGAGTGCCCCCATTGCCACCATGCGGCGCCACCAGAAGAGTTCATTGAATGTTCCCAATGCACACATCCGGTTAGAGCTAGCGTATTTGATGTAGACATCAACGTGCAGCGGCTAGACACCCCGGGGCAAACACAGCTCATCTTTACGAGCTGGTCGAAGCCCCATCCGATCGATCCATCCTACAAAGCGCGGCCGCTCGACCTCCCCTCCATCTTCGCCCCGGACAGCATCGAGGTGCAGGAACGACGCTTCCAGATGACTTTGGAAGAGGCCGAGGCGTTGGGGGGCGGGGACCCTAACGACGTAGAAGAGCGGCGGCAGTACGCGCGAGATTACCGATAGCATCATTGCAGGGTGGGTGGGGGTAACCCCACCCACCCAGAGGTTTGCCATGGCCCCATGGAATATAGATTTGCCAGATGCGGAGTGGTACACGCGGGATGACCCGGACCTTCCATGTCTAGTCAAAGAGGTGACCGAAGACGTCCCAATTCTAGCCATCGATACAGAAACCACTGGCTTGAATATCGCCAAGGACGTACCCCTGTTCTGGAGCCTAAGCTGGGGAAACCGCCGCATATGCATGCCGGCGGACACAATGCTCTTCTTCAAACAAGCGTTCGACGACCCCAACAAGAAGTGGGTGCTGGCGAACGCCAAGTTCGACCAGCACATCATGGCCAATGTGGGCTGCGAGCTCAAAGGGGAGCTGCATGACGTCCAGGTCATGCATGCCCTACTATACGAAGAACAGCCGCATGGGCTGAAGTACATCACAGAAACCATATTGGGTTGGGTCTGGAATGACTTCAAGGACACGTTCCGCTTCAACAAAGCCGGTAAGCTCACACTAAACTCCACCATAGAAGAGGTACGTAAGGGAGGCGCATTCCCCACAGTACAAGACGCCATCATGTGGTGCGCGCGCAATGACCTACCCAAACTGATCGAATACGCCTCCAACGACGCCTACGGCACTATGCAGGACTATTGGGAGCTCAAAAAGCAGTTGGAGGCCGCCAATATCTACTCCCTTTACCCTGACCGTTACCGCACCCTATGGGACTACTTCTATAAGATCGAAATGCCGTTCACCCGTGTGCTCTGGCACTGCGAACGTAATGGGATACGGGTGGACAAGGACTATCTAGACACCACAGAGAAACCGGTGAGGGAAGAGCTAGATCGTATAGGCCGAGAGATCAACAAAGCGGCAGGGCGGGTTATTAACCCCAACAGCACCCCAGACCTCCGCAAGTTCTTCTTCACCGAATGCAAAATCAAAAGCCGCAAGTTGACCAAGGGAGGTAAAAGCGGAGTTCAGCAGGCATCCCTAGACTCAGAGGTACTGGAAGAGCTAAGCGGCGAGCACCCCGTAGCCAAACTGGTGTTGCAGTACCGCGAGCTCGACAAATTGATGGGTACCTACATAAAGGGGCTGGCGCAACATATGGATGAGCGCGGGCGTATACATACGCGTTTCAACCAAGATGTCGCCAGGACTGGCCGCCTCTCCTCTGCCGACCCCAACCTTCAAAACATCCCCAACCCAGAGAACGACAATTTCAAGATCAGGAGGGCATTCATTCCGGAAGACGGCCACGACATGATCGTAGCTGACTATGACACACTAGAAATGCGCCTATTGGCGTGTGCATCCCTAGAACCTTCCATGATAGAAATGATCAAGGCCGGGCGAGACATCCATATGGGAAACGCCACTCTCGTCTTTGGCCACATCGACGGCTTCACCTACGATGAGATAGCTGAAGCTAAAAAGATGAAGAAGAAGGCGGATAACGGTGAGATACCCCGCGAGCAAATAACAGAGCGCATGCACCACTTGCTCCGCCGCCGCATAGAGATAAAGGCAGTTGGCTTCGGCTTGAACTATGGAATGAAGGAAAGGAAGCTCGCCCGTGAGCTGGGTATCTCTGTAGACGACGCTGCCGCTATCATAGATGCGTACATTAATACCTACCCAGCAGTCGCCGCTTTCTTCGATGAGGCGGTGAATGAGGCGAGGGAGTGTGGCTACGCCTGGACTATTCTGGGACGGCGCCGCTTCCTACCGCATATCCTGTCCGACAACGAAATGGACAGGTGGGCAGACGAGCGCAAGGCAGTCAACACTCCGATACAGGGTACGGCGGCAGACGTGGTGAAGATGGGGATGCTTCGTCTGCACTACGAAGGGGAACTCGAACGCCGATTCGGGTGCAAAATGCTCCTGCAAGTGCACGATGAATTAGTATTCGAATGTCCGAAGGAGAATACGGAGGCGGTCAAACCCATCATCCGAGAGATGATGGAGCACCCACTACCTACAGACTTGGCTGTCCCACTAACCATTTCCATGGGAGTGGGGCGCAATTGGTCGGAGGCACATTAATGATATACAAAGCAGACCTGGACAGAGAAGTCGCCTTTGAACTCGGAATGCCACAGAACACCGTAAAGAAGATCACGGGTGTCTTCTTAGACCAACTAATCCACGCACTAATTACACACGAGGCGGTCAGCCTAAACAAGTTTGCCACCCTACGCGTGTACACAATCCGAGCCCCGTCGAAGTATGCGACGGCTAGTGATGGAAAGATAACTAAAATCTTTCTACACGCGTACAAGAAACCGTATCTCAAAGAGTTACTGAAGAAACACTTCGCGCAGGAGGAGACCATGGAAAAGTATGGTGTCGATGAGAGCCTCAGTACCCCTGACCCCGCTGAGAAGAAGGCGGGCGGCACCAATAAATGTCCTAGGTGCGGGGAGACGCTGGAACAGCATGGATGGTATGTCGTGAAGTGTCCCAATTGTGGAACGGAACCGTTCGAGGAGGAGAAGGAGTAGATGGTCACGTTGGCAGAGCTACGCCGCAAACGGCGCGCTGTGATCGACAAGATCAATAAAGGGGCCAAATATAAGCTGATTGACAGCTCCGAAAACGTACCCAACCCATTTCAACTGCGCCGCCCCAGCGGGATCATGCAGTTCGATATCGACACCGGTGGGGGCCTTCCTGCCGGTGGTATCTGTTACTTGTCCGGTCCTGATGGAGCTGGCAAAACATGGCTGCTCTACAACTACTTTGCCATGAACCAAAAGATCCATGGCGAGGCGTCGAACATCCTATATGCCCCCGTAGAGTTCCTGCCTGACTACAAATTCATGCGGCAGGTAGGCTGCATCGTCCCCATTCCGGACCGAATGCTTGATGAAATCGACCGAGACCGCGTGAATCGAAGACTGCCCAAACTCACAAAGCAGGAGAGGGCGGAACTGAAGCGCAAAGTCGGGGAGATCGACATATTACGCACGTACACGGCGGAGGAGCTGCTGGACAAGCTGCTCATCGCGTATGCGTCCAACGTGTATCAAATCATCGCCGTTGACTCAATCAGCGTGCTGCAGGCCAGCGCCGAGGCGGCGCTAGACACCCTAGCTGACAACCCACAACAGGCTGCGAACGCCGCGCTTCTCACACGCTTTATGCAGCGGTACCACCCCCTAACCCTCGGGCTGAACGACGAACTGGTGGAAACCACCGCCATCTTCACCGCCCAGGTCAGAGCCAATCGACGCAAGACTGAGCTCCCGAGTTACATGGCCAAATGGGAGAAGGACTGGGCAACTACCGGCGGAGCTCATGCAATGAAGCATGGCAAGCTCATAGACGCGCAGATATGGTCAGAAGGCAAAGACAAGGAAGCCACTGGTCCCGACAAGAGCAAAAGGGTGGTGGGCAAAACCATCAAGTGGAACCTGGTGAAGGGTAAGGCAGGTACGCACGATAATATCTCTGGGGAGTACACCTATCGCTACAGCGCCCCGGGGGACCATATCCCATCCCTCATCACTACCGGCATCCAGTATGGTGTAGTGGTGGAGCATGACGGGCTCCTGACTTTTCAGGACAAGAGAACAGGTGACCCCCTACCAACCGCCGCTGGAACCCTACTCAAAGATCTGGCGGGGCTGCAAGGACTACGTGACCTGCTAGCCGCTGAACCTGATGCTGAATTCGTCATCCGCCGAGAGATCCTAGCCGCTGCCGGAGTAATGACATGCCTCTACAAATAACCCTTGTTCCTGAAGAACACACTGGGACGTGCCAGCGGTGTGGAGCCAATGCCTCACTGCAACGGTTCTACATAGAAGTAGGAGACTACCGGGGGGAAACCCCCTGGTTGTGCGTAGAGTGCCAACAAACCCCAACCCGTACCGAACTGCAGGACCCACCGCAGGAGCGAGGGCCGCGCCCACCAACCAGAAGTCTCAGAAAGAGAATCAATAAAGAGGAGCTGGAAACCGCGCGCATGGTTGGAGGACGACGGCAAAAGGGATCTGGATCACAGCCATCCGCCAAGGGGGACATCAGGGTCAAAGGGAAGCTGCGCGGGGAGGAGAAGAGTACAGCGAAGGGGTCGTACACCATAAAACGCGCCGTTCTGGACAAGATTAGGAGCGAGTGCGTTGGAGCAGAACGCCCGTTTGTACTACTCCGCTTCCGCCATCCAGTAACCATGGCAACAGAGGATCGATGGGTGCTCATACCCGTCGAGGATTGGGAGCACTATGCCGCTACTGAGCATCAACGACCTACTAGCACCTGACGCACTAGATAGAATCGAAGAGGCCAAGGAGTTGGGGTCGCTGTACCACGAGTATCTCTCCGGCCTAAAGGATGGATCGGTACGCCACCCCGGAATCCATGCCTCCGAAATCTCTAAATGCTATCGACAGGCCGTCTACACCATGAAGGGCGAGCCAAAGGTGTTCGACAGCTCTGCCCCTATAGAAACCAGGGCGTACTGGAAGAAGGTACTGGATCATGGCACATGGCTACATGACATGATCCAGACCCACTTTCATGATATGGCCAGAGGCTCCAACCAGCGAATCACGTTTCAATCGGAAGTCAAGTTACACCCATCCGCACAGCCGCTGGCAGCCCGGTGGAACATACATAGTTCATGCGATGGGCTGTTCACCTTTCATGTTCGCAACCCAAATACATGGAGGTTCGACCCAGTGCTTCGGGTCGGGCTTGAGATCAAGAGCTCTAAGGATTCAGAGTTCAGCAAGCTCAAAGAACCGAAACCTGAACACATAGAGCAGGTCCACGTATACATGGCCGTACTAGACGTCCCACTGTTCTGGGTCATGTACTTCAATAAAGACAACCAAAATATCACCCCCGCCACACCCCCCTGGCTGGTTCGTTTCGATCGGCGGCTGTGGGAACGGTTGGAACAACGCTTTGCTAACTGGGAGGAGCACATAGCAAAGGGTACGCTACCCGACCCCATGCCGGGACCCCATTGCGGCTTCTGCGGCTACAAAACCGTGTGTAATCCTCCCGAGCATAAAGTATTCACACTCAAAACACCCGGGCCTATACGAGGCCGTCAATGACTCCCACACGAAGCAGGGGTAGAAGAGGGGGGCAGGCCCTTATGTGGAGCCTGACCCCCTTAGAGCTCCGAGATGCATGGGCGCCGCACAAAGGATGGCAGGCGGAGTGCCCAATCCATAAATCTAAAGTCGCGTTCCTGACAGCACGAACCCTATTGGAGGACGCCCCACACATACTCAAAAGGGAAGATATAATCCTTCCTTCCCCAACTGGAGACAACGAGCGGGCACAACTCTGCATGCGCTGGTTAGTGCATAGAGCCCTCCCAATATGGGAGGCGCACTATAAAGGGATAGGGGTCTGCAGCGCGGAGCTGGCGCCCATACTCAAACTGGGCGATGAGCCCTGGACCCCTACAACGGCCACTGAATTAACCGAGGAGCTATACCGCCTAGTTTGGGATAAGTGCTACGCGGCCATACCAAGAACATATATCCACAAGGCGCAGCAGATCGGCATGCGCGCCATATATCGAGGGGCCTCACAATGGGATAATAAGATCGCTCCTACGATGGCGCTACACTGCACTCTAATCATCCTAAACTCCTTCAGCGCTGACCAGCTAGAAGGGCGCAATATGGAACTGGAAGCTGAGCAGGGTAGCGCTCTGGTACTACTGGACAAACTAATGGAGGAGATCGATGCCCCATCTACCACCCCCACCCGGAATCTCGGATGAAGGAGAAAGGTTACTAGCGGCACGGTGGCATACCATCGACCGTGTTCTAAAGAGGCTGGCGGAGAAGGGGGTTACAATCCCAGATAACCCACCTCCGTTCCCCATCCCAGAAGTAGAAACCACGTTGGTCGACACCGACAACCAGGAATACTTGAAGACCAACGCCAAGTACTTAGCCTGGATCAATTACGTACTCCCTCACATCTCCCTGAACGAAGCTATCCTGCTGCAGGTACGCAACGAGAAGGCGAACATCGAAGTGCTCTACAGGGATGCAGCTCGCCAAGCCAACGAGGGGCTACCCCCCAACAAAAGGCAGAGCAAGGAGGAGATAGAAGACAACATCCATCTCGACCCCCGCTACGTAGAGCTGACCCTCTTCGAACAGGAACTGATGCAGGAAACACTCCTCCTAGAAGACCAGAAGGAGAGACTGGCTCGCGTACTACGCGTTATATCCCGTCACATAGAGGTCAAGAAGCTGGACGTAGAGGCTACTAGGATAGTAGCCAACGCCCCTCAACGGCGACCTTTCACACGCCCCAACTTCGGGCAGGAGGGAACAGAATGATCTCGTTCGTTCTGCCCTTCTTCCCCCCCTCCACCAACCATGCCTTCTACGTCAGGCATGGCCGGATGCACCTAAGCAGCAAGGGCAAGGCGTTCAAGGAGAGTGTCACAGCCCACTTGGTACAAAATTACATGAAGGAGCTACGTCTCTTCAAAAAGAACGTGCCCTACTTCGTCTATCTGCGCTTCTTCTTTGAAGGAGGGCTAGAAACTAAGGGCTGGAACGACCTCAAACGCAATGGGGAGAGGAAGAGCGAGACGCGGTATAAGGTCTTTGACGCTACCAATCGCGTCAAGTTAACAGAGGACGCGCTGAAGGACGCCCTAGGCGTGGATGACTCCCAATTCATCGCTGTGCTGACGCACAAGATGCAAGGAGGACCGGATGTACCAGAGCACATCGAGGTCTTCATCTGGGACCTAGAAGCCGAAAGGAGTCCACTAGATGAATTCTTCAGAATTTGCCCCAGTTGACAACTGCGACGATCTGCAATCGTGTAACCACACCGAGCTGTACCAATTGTGCAGGCGCGCCGGAGTCAACGTCATTCCAACCATGGACAAAGGGGCGCTCATCGCCGCCCTAGAAGGAATACTGGAGGTGTCTGATGTAAACCCCATAGACGAATGGCGATACGGAATCATGCAGTTCCTACTTGAGCACTGGAGGCGCGCCAGCTCCCAACTATTTTGCCCCGCCAAAAGCGGTGACCCGGACGCCTGCAAGCAGTGTGTAGACGCCCAAGTCGTCCACTGCATAACAACCAACCCCAGGATAGAACCTGGGGTACTCCGCCACATCACCAAGAGGAGAGAAGCTAGATGAATACAAGTGTGAAGTACACGTACGAAACCGCCCCCCGCAATCTTCAGGAGTTGGCAATTATCGGTAGGTTCCGCCTGAAGGACCTGGCTATGAGCTTGGGGATGGGGGATACCCCCGAAGCACGTTCCGCCATGGCGTCAGCCACCGTAGAAGATCTGGCCAAGGAGGTCCTGGCGCAACTTACCCGTATGGATGCTGCCAACGGTAGGGCGCCGGCACCTACCCCCACGGCTACCGCCACTCCGGCATCCCAGGCACCCCAAACGCCTCAGCCACCCCCCGCGCCGGCGCCCACCAAACCGGCGAGGCAGCCGAGAACAGCCGCCGCTGCCGCACCCCCTCCGCCCCAGCCTACCAATGCCACCCCCGCCGCCCAAACGGTCGCAATCCCCCAGGAGCTGCTACAGAACGTAGCCCAAACAGCCGAAGGTGTAACAGAACTCAAAGCGCAGGTGGCGGCGCTCACCACCGCTGTCGCCAATCTGACCTCGTTGGTTACCGCCAACGCGGCCGATACCCAATTCATGCAGAATCTCGGGACGGCCCTCAGCCTGTTCTTCGCCGAGGAAACTTTGGGCGGCTCCCGTCCTGAAATCCTGCAGGCGGCGCTCACGGACCTGCCCGACATCATTGCTATGGTGGGAAAAGCGAAGGCGGGCAAGTAGAGGTTTGGCCGGGGTGCCGGCGACCCCTACCCCATGAAATCATCGAAGCCAACCCAGACGAGCTCACGCCGTCAGAGCTCGTCTGGTTGGCGCGGCAGATCGGTGTCGATACCTCTGACGCGCCAACCAGCACTGAGCTCGCCTCGCGCATAAAAAGGATGGCTCTGTAAGAGTGGGCCCCGCCGTCGGGCGGGGCCCAGGAGGCCCCATGGATCAATTACCCCTACCCCTACACTCCTCCACGAGGGGGCAGACGAGACTAGCCCAGGTCATTAAGGAGATGGCGGAGCACCCAATTAACGACATGGTGCTCTCATCACGCGCCATTCAATTCATACCAGAAGAGGGGACTAACCGACTCCTCTTCCAATACAGGCACATAGACAAATTTCGCATCCATCCATTTGCCTTCGGGCAAGTATGTAATCGGGTGCGCCTGCCTCGCACCTACGCCCAAGGACTTTTAGACGAAGGCGCCCCGTGGGCCACAGAACTACTGGCGCACACGCTCAATACGCTATTTGAAATGCGTGGAAGTGGCCGAAAGTTCCTCCTTCGTTGCGTAGACGGGCAAATACGGGGGTTCCTGTCCAACGCGTACAAGCGTGTTGATTCCATCTACCTGATCGACAAGTTCTCCGCATACGCGAATACAGTAGGCGCGGAGCCCTACGACGCTCTACTCACCCCCTTACGGGTTGCCGTACAGGCTGTGCTACCTACTATATGGGATGTAGCTGGCCACGAACTAAGGGTGGGGGTCATCTTGCGCAACTCTGAGTTCGGAGCCGGGCACGCAGAAATCAGTCTATGCCTCACTAATCAATATAACTGGTCCTTTATCAGCCATCGGGGGGTGAAGAAGGCACACCGCGGAAAGCGCCTCAGTGAGGACAGTAGCGACAATGAACGCCTCAAGATGGAAAGCAGTAAACAGATAGCGGAAGAAATGAAAGACCATATCTTCCGCTATCTGGAGCAGGACAACCTCAATGCCGTCATGGCAGAAGTGGCGCTATCCACCGAAGAGGCGATCGATGTTGACAAAGTGGCTGATCTGCTGAAGGAACTAGCGCTGGACGACTCGGAGCTCAAAACGGCGCTGGATGCCTTCACCACAAATAGGGCTGATCTACCGAATGGCTTTACAAGGTTCCGCATGGCGAACACACT
>Ga0209018_1000654_pt1 | contig 31194 bp, 25 predicted proteins | sample YNPBryBLVA2012_FD_185814 | JGI IMG/M metagenome (GOLD analysis project Ga0209018, IMG submission 185814) | Anoxygenic and chlorotrophic microbial mat microbial communities from Yellowstone National Park, USA - YNP Bryant BLVA 2012 (SPAdes)... ...
GGCAAGGGCCTCGGCAAGGGGTGGCCGAGCCCATCGCGATCGGGGGCAAGGGCCTCGGCAAGGGGTGGCCGAGCCCATCGCGATCGGGGGCAAGGGCCTTGGCAAGGGGTGGCCGAGCCCATCGCGATCGGGGTCAGAACGGGACGCAGGCATTCGTTCAGGAACGCCAGGCACCGCAAGCGTCGAGGCTGGTTTGGACGCCTCTACGCGGGAATGCACCGACCCGACGACCGCCTGGTCACCCTGTTCCCGCAGCCCCCTGCCACGCCGCGAACGGGTCCGCAGTCGGATTCGCGGTGGAGCGTGGGGGGTGGCGGGCGCCACGTCGGGGTGGCGGATCGCCAGTGTATGTTCATCCCATTGGTTTTGTTCGTGTTTTGGGGGTGGCGGACGCCGGATCGGCGACATCGAGTGGCGGACCGCAACCGTGGCGGGGAGGACGACGACCAGAAAACGGCCGGAATTCGATTGGCACAGGGCGTGCTACAAGGGAGGGCATGGAGGCGGAGGCGGGGGTGGAACCTCGCTCCTGCATCCTTCCACGAGCTCAAGCGGTGACGTGTGCACGCCAGGCTTCGGCGAACAGCCGGGGCACCTGCGCAGGGTGGCGAGCGGCGGCAGCGCGGGCGACGAGAGTGCCCCGAGAAGGGGAAATCGTGATGGGAGGTGCCGATGGGCGCTCTGGAAGGAGAGCCCTGCCCATGACTCCGGGATGGTGGTGGCTTCTCGGGGGTGGGCCCGCCGGAGGCTTGTCGCGGGCGCCAGGCCCCCGCCGGAGTTTGCCGTGTTCCAAGCTCCCCATCCCCGGCCGCGTTCGCTCCCGAATCCTCCGTCTGACCTCGGTCAAGGTACGCATCGCCCTTTGCGATGCCCACCGCGACTGCACCGCCGACCACCACTGCATTGCACCCCGGTTTCGTGTCGTCGTGACGAACTCCCAGGCTCTTGGCCCGAAAACGTCCGCGAGCCGTTCCTCGTCCGCTGCGCCCACCAGGGCGAGGTACTCCCGCCCCCAAAGCCCTGGGCGACGATCCCACTCACCATCGAAAGGCTGTCACCGTTGATACGGAGCTTGTCCTTCCAAGGCGGTCGCATGAGCCGCCAGGATCGATGCGCCGGGTACAGGCACGGCATTCGGCGCACGCTGTGAGGCGTGCCGTGTCGTTGGGGGCGGGGCACGCGACCGCGTCGACCAGCTCGCAGGAGCACTCCATGTTCGCCGTGGTGCAGCAGTACGTGCACAGATGGTGGCCCGGTGCCACGGACGGTTGCCTGGTTTGGGTGCAGCTCATCACCACGACGCCGAGGAGCAACGCCGCGGCCAATCCGGTCGCGATCCGACGGAACATGGGCGAAGCCTACACCGACCCGGACCGGCGACCAACAGGGCTGGGGATCTGCCAGAACTTGGCCAGGCGGCGTGGTGTGTCGGATGGGACGGGACATGCGGCAGCTTCCCCGAAACGTTCGAGCCCGACCCACCGCGCAAGCCCCCACGGAAAACGGCCTGTCGTCGGCTGGCAGGTGGGATGAGGAACCGTCGCGCACGCCGCCCCCCGTGTCGGTGCTCGGCAGGGAGGTCCGGCTGTCGGGCGGGGCCGAAACCGAGGCCGACGCAGGCAAGCCATCCGATGCTCCGCGGCAACGGTTCGTGGTGTGGGTCGGCATGCTCCTCGGCGTGATGCTGGCGTGCGTTCTGGTCTTCGCACGACTCGGCGTGCATGATGAGGTCGCAACCGTCCAGACTTGGTTCCATGCCCCGAAGATCCTGGCAGCCAGGCTCACTGCGGCTTCGCCTTCCCTTGTCACCGATGTCTTGCGGGACGAGCGCGCCGACGCGCACGTCAAGCACGAGGGATACGCACCCATTCCCGGAGGCGTGCTGTACACACCCGAGAGCTTCAGCTCGAGCGACGGAAGTTATGACCTGCTCCTGCACTTCCACGGCAACGTGAAGGTGGTGGTGGAGAGCGCGGTGGCCGCTCACCTCAACGCGGTGGTGGCGGTGGTCAACCTGGGGGTCGGTTCTGCCCGGTATCAGGACTTCTACGCGGCGCCTGGGATGTACGAGACGCTGCTCGAGCAGATCAATGAAGCGGTGATGTCGCGAGGGCTGGAGCGCGCACACCTGCGCAGGGTGGCGCTGTCGTCGTGGAGCGCTGGCTACGGCGCCATCTCGACCATCTTGCTCACCCGAAAGGGTGTGGATCCGCTGGACGCGATCCTGGTGCTGGACGGCATTCACGTCCGTCGCACCGGGACGGGCCAGCAGCCCAAGCTCGATGCGCTGCAGATGGCGCCGTTCGAGGAGGCTGCGCACGCTGCTGCGGCGAGCGGTCTGCTGTTCACCATCACCTACTCCGAGATCGACCCGATCACGTATGCGGGCACGCGCGAGACGGCGCTGTACCTGCTCGACGCCGTGAAGGACGACGGTGAGGTGATCCGCACGATGTCGCCGGCGCCTGCGCGCTTGAAGCTCGATGCGATGCGCAACGCGGTGGCAGCGTCGGACGCTCGGTATCTCGAGCCGATCGACGAGGCCCGCGTGGGACAGTTTCACGTGAGGGGCTTCCGCGGCAACACCAAGGGCCATCACATGGCGCACCTGTTCCAGATGGGATCTACCGTGCTGCCCGAACTGGTGTCACGTTGGACCAACCAGTCCGTACGGGGCTCGAAGCTGGATCCCATTCGCCTCGGACGCCGTGTGTGGCGCAGTCGCTCTGGACAGTAGGGCTGCCTGAGCGTCAGCGGCGTGCGGCTGCCGGCACGCGGCGCGGTGCAGGGCGGCTCGGGCCGCTCGGCGTGGTGGGCTTCGCCTGCCCTGAGCGGGGGATCTTGTACACACGCCGAGCCTTGATCGCGTTGGACTTCAGGCCGTTCGCCGCCCGGATCGCCTCGACCGTCGTCCCGTACCTGCGCGCGAGCGAATCCAGCGTGTCACCGCTGCGCGCCCGATGCAGCACGTAGCCGACCGCCGCCGGCGGCTTGCTCCTGCGACCCAGCAAGGGCTGTAGGCGCCGTGCGGTCTCCTGCGCGATCGGATTGTAGAATCGCACATGGATGTGGTTTGCGTGCCCCTTGGCGTGGATGATCATCGGACGCACGCCAGGCCGGCCGTCGAACACGTCGCCCAGCCACGCCTCGGATTCCCCAATCGATGTCGCATACTCGCGAAGCATCTTCTGGATGCGTCGATCCATCAGGATCAACTCCACGTCCGTCTCCGAGAGCAGCGCCCGCACGAATGTCCACGTTCGCGCACGGTCCAGGTTGCGGTCGGTGGCCGGCGTGAACCAGCGCGTCGGTGTGCTCACGTAGTAGCTCACGTCCACGTCGCGCCCCGACTGATGGCTGATATGCGGCGACAACGGCCCGCCGTTTCGTGCGCTGATGTGACCGATCTGCATCTTCGGCGAGTCAGGGTACTTCTCGTAGACCTTGTCGATCGCCCGGGTCAGCGCGTCGATCGTCTCCTGCGTGCCCCAGGCGTTGCCTGGATCGAGCAACTCCCAGCGATCTCCGCGGGGCATGGCAACGCCGTTGAGCAACGCGCCGGCGTTGGTGGTACCGACGGACAACGAGCCCACCGAACGCGGATCGTCCTTGTACCGCTGAGCAAGCTGCTGATCGGTCAGGCTCGCGAACGGATGCAACGGGCGCGGGTGAGAAGGGGCGGGCGGCTCGACCGCCGTTTCCTCCTCATGCCCGTCGTCGACCTCTTCGGCATCATCGCCCTGCACGCTGTCATCGGACGTCGACATACCCGCCTGGCAGTCGGACAAATAGGCGGCTTCGACAGGGTCTGCACATGGATCGGGGGCGTCGTCGTCCGGCGCGGAAGTCGCCGGAGCAGACAGCGACAAGGCAGCCGGGGCGACGGCAGCGGACGGACCGGGGCCAGGCGGCTCGGCAACGGGTCGAGGACGCGGCAGCGAGCAGGCACAAAGGCCTGCGAACGCGATGACCAGAGCGGCCCGGCGACGCATCCACCAACCTTACATGACGAACTTGGCACGTGCCACTCGGCCACACTGTTGCCAGCCGGCAGCGGGGGCCGGTGCCAGTCCGGGATGGACCGGATGCCGGACGCGGATGGGGATGGTGATGGAAACCACGCTGTCAATAGGGATTCTCGTCGGAGGTCGGCTTCGGCGCGGCGGGGGGCTTGGGAGCCGGTGGAGGCGTCAGCGGCGCTGAGGCGGACGGGGTGACGACCCGGACCGGGGCAGGTGACGCGGCAGGCGGCGTCGCCGAGACAGCGGGAGCTGGTGGGGGGGACGACGCTGGCGGTGGCGGCACGGCCGAGGGCAGGACGACAGCGCTTGCGATGGCCGCGGACAACGCCGCCGGCGGAGCGGGCGCGGTCGGAGCGGGCGGGATGTCCGGGACGGCCACCGGACTCGCGGGCTGCGAAGGCTCGGGGTTGAGCGCATACCGGTAGACCAGAGCGCCCAGACCGACCACCACGGCTGCAACGACCGCAAGGCGATAGGTCATCGGCAGCGCATGGAAACGGTCCGCCAAGAGCTGGGCCCGGTCGCGCAGCCCGGTCGCCGCACGTGCAGCCTGCGTGCTGCCGCGCTGGTCCGTGCGGGATGTCGTCGCGGCATCTGGCGACGATGACGCCGAGGTTTCGCTTGCAGCGGGTGGGCCGCTGCGCGGCGTGTCGGTGGTGCTTTTTTTCTCGATAGGCTTGCGTTTGCGTTTCGGCTTCTTCTTCCCGGACCAGTTACCCATGGCGCCTGGGATATCTCGTGTGGGTCGTGTCGACAACGGGGAAACGACTGGGGCGAAGCGTTGGCTGGTCGAGGAAGGCGGGCGGGGGCATTCGGTCCGCCAGGGTTCCACCGGAGCCGCTGCGGTCGGTGCCCGTTGTCCATCCGTGCCCGCGCAATACGGGCCCACCGCTGGACTCACCGCCAACCCCCGCCACGGACGTGCGCGTCCGGGGGGCGCGGCATCTGGTGCAGGCGAAACCGACCCCACGTGCACTGAACGCATCCAACGCGGGCGGTGTCGTTGACAGACCCCGAGCCTGCGATAGGATGCCGCCGGCTCCGGCGCGCTCCCGCGCCTCCGGAACAAGCCAACTTCGGTCCAACCCAGCGAGGATCCTCATGCTATCCCTACGAATGCTCCGAGCCCTTGCGGCGTCCCTGGCTTTGGCCACGTGGGTGGCGGGATGCGACACCAAACCCGAGCAGACGGCCAAGCCGCCTGTCGCGGCGACCACGACGGCCACGCCCCCGGTACAGACGCCTGGCGCGGCGCAACCGCCTGCCGCGCCCGTGTCCCCCGCGTTGCTCGCGCCGGACAAGGCCACGGAGAAGGCGCCGGACAAGTTCAAGGCGAAGTTTGCGACGACCAAGGGAGACTTCACCGTGGAGGTCGTGCGCGAGTGGGCGCCGAACGGAGCCGATCGGTTCTACAACCTGGTGAAGATAGGCTTCTTCACGGATATCGCATTCTTCCGGGCGGTGGACGGGTTCATGGTTCAGTTTGGCATCCCCGGAGAGCCGCGGGTTGCCGCCGCATGGCGCCCGGCCCGGATCCCGGATGACCCTCCCAAGCAGTCCAACAAGCCGGGGTACCTGACCTTTGCGACATCCGGGCCGGATTCCCGTACGACCCAGCTATTCATCAACTACGTCGACAACAGCCGGCTCGACGGGATGGGGTTCGCGCCCATCGGCAAGGTGGTCGACGGCATGGACGTGGTCAATGCCCTCTACAAGGGCTACGGCGAGGGCGCGCCGCGGGGCGCAGGCCCCGACCAGGGGCGTATCCAACTCGAGGGCAATGCGTACCTGCGCGAGCAGTTCCCGAAGCTCGACTACATCAAGAGCGCCGCGCTCCTTTGATCGCCCGTTGGACACCTCCGCTGCACCCCCCAGAGCCGTCACCGATTCCGACGCTGCCACGCAAGCGCCAACGCCCCGCCTCCCACCTCGCCCACTGAACGTCGTCCGGCACCTTCTCATGACCAGCCGGCCCGTCGGGTGGATCGCGTCCGTCGGTCTGTACCGGATCGGGCTTGCGTACGGTGAAGTCCGGGACTCCACGGCCACGGTCCTCGTTTCCGTGGCCTTGTCCTGGCCGTTCTGCCTCTACCTGTTCGGCCTCAACGATCTCGCAGACGCCGCTTCGGACAGGCTGAACCCCAGGAAAGATAGCTGGCTCCACGGCGCCTCGTATCCCATCCTTCAGCCCCGGTGGGGCCGTGCCGCACCCTGGCTCGGTGGGGCCGTCGTCGCCGCTGCCGCCGCCGCCTTGCCCTTCCAGGCTACGGCGATCCTCCTCGCTCTGTTGCTCCTGGCGTGGATGTACTCGTCGCGCCCGCTGCGCCTGAAAGAGGTGCCCATCGTCGACGGTCTCGTCACCGCCGCGATCATGATAGGGCTGCTCGGCGCGGGATACGCCTCGGGGCCGGTGCTCGGGCACATCCCGGCCGAAAGCTGGGCCGTGGCACCTGCTCTCGCCGGATTGCACATCTATGCCAGTGTGGTCGACGTTGCGAGCGACAAGCGTGCAGGGCACAAGACGCTCGCGGTCCGCGCCGGACCGCACGTCGCCACAGCGGTTGCTCTGGGCGCCAGCGTGCTGTCCGCAGCGACCGTGCCCCTGCTCGACTATGCACCGGCGATTGCACTGTACATGCTCTTCCAACCCATTGTGATCGCCATGGCCTGGGCGTTTCCGCTACGGGTCACGCCGCGAAGAGCGCTCGCCGCCCTCGGCGTCGCGGGCGTGGCTACGCTGTTGTATCTGCTGCTGGTCTATCTTCGATAGTGCGCGCGCGCCGCCTGCCCAGCAGCCCGATGGCGACGAAGAAGAGCGCCGCTGTGATGTACGTGTCGGCGAGGTTGAAAGCCGGTAGCTCCACGCGCCATCCGGGCACCTGCCACGAGACGACCAGCCAGTCGACCACGTGGCCGACTCGTAGCCGGTCGAGCAGGTTGGCGACGACCCCGGTGACGAGCAACAGCCCGCCGATGCGTTGGATCGGCGAGAAAGCCGCATGGCGGACCGCCCAGAAACCCGCAGCCAGGCCCAGCGCCGTGGTCGCGTAGAATCCCGTCACCGGTACGACGGGCGGCCCGTTCTCAAGCAGACCCAACGTGATGCCCCGGTTGGTCACGTGGCTGACCTCGACCGCAAACCCAACGCCCGTGGCGTTGGCAGGAGGAATCCCGACGGCAACCAGCAACGCCGTCGGTGCGTGCCCGGCCGACTTGGTCAGAGGAAGGAACAGCCTTTCACACTGGATCTTGGTGACCTGGTCGAGCAGCACGGCGAGTAGACACGCCGGAGCGGCGATGAAACGTGCTCGCACGACGCGGCGGTGCCTTGGTCAGCGACGGCGGCGGATCTTGCCCACGGCGATGCCGGCGAGGGCGGCGAGCCCGGCGAGATAGTAGGCAGTGCCGGTGGGGGCGCTGGGGGACACCATGCCGAGTCCGCAACCGGCTTCTGCCTCGCCTTCGGCCGTACAGGAGCCGCCAGAACACTGCGCCGAACCGCTCGCGCCGGCATGGAAGCTGGCGTTCGCCGCAAGCCATGCCTTGATGGAGTCCAGGCACTCCTGGGCGTTGCCGTTGTCGTCGACGAACTGACCGTCGCAGAAGATCGCACCCTCGGGGCGGGAACACTTGGCTTCACAACCGCCCTGCAACTCGGCTTCACAGTCGACCGACAGCTCGGCCTGGCATTGCGCCTGACACTCGAAATTCGTGTTGGCCGTGCAGGTTCCCTCGCAGCTCGCGTGGCAGCTACCCTCACATTCCACCGGCGCCCCATTGCAGCTCGCTTCGCACGAACCCTTGCAGTTCGCCTTGCACTGCGCCTGGCATTCCGCCTTGTCCGCCGCAGACGAGCAGTGGCCCGTGCAGTCGGCATCGCAGCGCCCTTCGCAGTCAATCGTACAATTGAAATTGGGGTTGGACGTGCACTGCCCCTTGCATTCCCCTTCGCAGCTCGCGTCGCAGTTGACCGACGGCAGATTGCACTCACCCTTGCATTGCGCGTAGCCCTCGGCGGCGCAGGCGGCCTGGAAACTGACAGGCGTACACTTTGCGGTGCATTCGGCGCCCACGTAGGCCTCGCACTTGGCGCTAGCCTCGACGTGGATGTCACCGCAGGCTTCGAGCCCTGCATGAGCCTGGGCGGTAAGGAATGTCGGCATCGCGAACGCAACAGCAGCAAGCGCGGACGTGACAATAAGTCTTTGCATGGCCTTCTCCTTCGACGCGGTGGCGGCCGGGACACCGACCGACACCAGATGTGTACGCGGGGATGGACGTGATCTTCCCTCGGTTGCTTCAAACAAGCGTAGCAGGACCATCGGCGTGCGTCCACGCAATGCATGTTCAACGCGGCGCGTTGCGGCGCGACGGCGTTTGCGCGCGCAGCGACATGTGCGAACCTTGCGGCAGATGATGGCCGATAGAAGAAGATACCGACCCGCGCGGGTCGCCGGCGTGGCAATCACCGTGGTGACAGCGACGCTCCTGTTCCGCGGCGTCTGCGCAAAGCCCGACGTCCCCCCCGACCGGGCACAAGACGCCGGCGTGCGCCGGTACGTCCCGCCGAATGCTGTCCCCGCCGCAGCATCCGTGGTCGCGCTGCTCGCAGGCCTCGCCGTGGGCGATACGGTGGGTGGGGCAAAGGTGCTCGCCATGATCGGGCCGACCGACCGGGTCGTGACGGTGGTTTGCGAATCCAACGGTACCGTGTTCGACGTGATGTTGATGCAACGGGGAACAGGCAAGGCGCCACCGCCCATCACGCTCGACAAGTATGAAGTGGCGTGGGGAGGGCTGCGGGGCGCGCAGCTTTCCAGCCCCGAGGTGCCTATGCGGGCTGCCCAGGAGATCGCCGACCGGGTCCGGCGGATGGAACATCAGGTTCCTGTCCCCGAAGGGATGTAGGCTGCTGCGTTCCAGCCGTCTCGCCCGCCAGCTCGGCACCCGGGTCGAGACACAAGAGTCGTACACGTCCGCTCGCCAGAAGTCTGCCCTCCGTGTCACGCACCTCACCGTCCCAGACTTGGGTCCGCCGCCCCGTGACCACGGGCACGGCCGAGGCGACCAGCTTGCCGCCGCGAGCGGCTCGCAAGAAGGTGGTGTGGTTGTCGAGACCGACCACCGATTGACCGCGATCGAGGGCGACGATCGCGGCGCCGACCGACGCGATGGTTTCGATGAGCCCGCAGTGGACACCCCCGTGGACGATGCCATAGGGCTGGCGATGCTGTGGTCCAATCTCGAGTTCGGCGACGACTTCCTGGTTGCTGGCACGGACGAAGCGGACGCCCATGGCGCGCGCCCAGCCGTCCACGATCGTCTCGTTGAGGACTTGTGCAACGGATTCGGGGGTAGGTTCGGTCATCGTGCAACTGCAGGGATGGCAAGAAGGCGGGAGACGAGCAGGAGGGGCAGCAGGCTACAGCTTGATGGTCGCGCCCACCACGACGGTGTTGACGAGGGCGTTGTACTTGCCGGGAAACTTGTTGACGGATGCATCGACTTCCCGCGGGATCAAGTACACGAGGTGATAGCCCAGGTCGGCGCGGAGTGCGGGCGAGAACTGATAGCCGGCGCCGATGCTCGGGATGAGCCGATCGTTGTCGGGCAGGGTTGGGTCGAGCGTCTCGTCTGGGATGGGGGTCTGGTCGTAGATGAAGCCGGCACGCAAGGAGAGCTTGTCCATCGTGTACTGGCCGCCTATCCGGAACTCCCAGGCGTCTTTCCAGTGCTTGGCCTCCGTGGAGTTCAGGGCCGGGTCGTCGAACTCGAACCGCAGCTCCTCGTACGTGTGCCATTGCAGCAGGCAGGCGTCGCCTTCGAGTTGCAGGTTCTTCGAGACGTTGACGCGCGCGCCGAGGATCGCAATGCCCGGCAGGTCGAGCGACACGCGTACGTCTTGACCCTTGAGCTGCTGGTCGAAAGCCGGAGGAACGTCGAAGGTGGCCTTGCCCGGGTTGAGGCTCATCGTCGGACCGGTGCGGTAGCTCAGGCCGATGCGCAAGGCTTCGATCGGCTCGTAGAGAATCCCGAAGTTGGCGCCGTAGCCCATCGTGGATCCAGCGATGGTAGTCGTACCCCAGGCGCCACTGCCCAGCCCCAGGCCGCGGGACAGTTCGACCGAGCCGTAGATGATGTCGATCCCCGCGCCGAACGACAGCCCCTCGAAAGGACCGACCGCGATCGACGGCTGGGCCTGATAGCTGCGGAGCGAGGCTTTCTTGACGAGATGGTAGCCATCCCACCGGTCCGGCCAGACCAGGGACAAGCCGTAGATCGAATAGCCGCCTGCACCGACCGTGACCTTGTCGATCGGCTGGTAGGTCACGAACTCGGCCGGGATGGGGAAAATGCCCATGTCCGCGCTGGTGCGCTGGCCATCGGGGTTCGTGTAGCTGTTCGTGGCGAAGTAGGTATAGACGTTGAGCTGGGCCTGGAAGCCGGGGAGGCGAGTCATCCCGGCGGGGTTGTACAGGACGGTCGCGGGCTCCTCACCGAGGGCAACGACAGCGCCGCCTTCGGACATGGCCCTCGGGCTCGCTTCGTACAGGAAGAAGCCGTTTGCGTGCGCAGCAGTCGGCGCGAGCATCACGGTCGCGAAGACAAGGACAACGCTGGATCGTTTGGTCATCGGGGTTCCTCGGCTACTGCGCAGCGGTGGTGAACGACCACAGGACGATGACGTCGGAGCGTGGCGTGCCCGCTGCCTCCAGGGCGTCGAACAGTGGACCGTAGGCGGTGCGCCAGCTCTCGATCGTCCCCAGATTGCCCACCAGCGCCTTGTACGCGGCCACCCAGTCGTCATGCGTCGCGGTCGCCGGATCCTTGCCCGTCGTCAGGATGAGCACGTCGAGCGTCAGGTCGACAAACGGAGAATTGAGCGTCGCCGGGTCGGTGCTGGTGTCGAGGATGGGCGTGGTGGCGCGCGCGAGGGTGAAGTAGACGCTGGGCTGGGCAGGAACCTGCGGCGCCGCGGCGGTCTTGATGCCCTTGGTGAGCGCAACCAGATATCGGGTGCCGGGCTGCAGGCTCGTTTCCGGTACGACCGTCAACGGGTACATCTTCTGCTTCGTACAACGGTCGTCGCTCTCGGGGACCGTGGTGGTCGCGGTCCCATGAACCGCAACCGGGGAAAGCGGCGCGCCCTCTGTGTACGTGAACATCAGCACATTGCCGTCGGTCGTGGCCGGATCGTACGGCATGTCGAAGCAGACGTTGATGGGGTCCGTGAGCGCCGCGTGCCCCGGCGTGATGGTTCCGCCTGTCACGGTGTCGATGGGCGCGGGGAGCACCTTCCCGAACGCAAGCGGGTTGAACCCCGGCCGTGCTCCCGACTGCGTGCTGAACACGGCGTAGGACACGGCACGCTCCCGAATCACCATCCCCTTGGCCTCGAGCGCGTCGAACACGGGCGCGATCACGCTGCTGCGCCCCAACTCCAGCAGCGCCGCCTGGTCGTCCGGCACGATCACCGTCGAATGCCCGTTCTCGTCGACCAGCGGCGTCGACGACTTCAACAGGTCGAACGCCGGATGAGATATCGCCGGTAGACCGTCCGTCCCCCTGACCGAGTCGGTCACGACCACGGCATACCGGCGGCCCTGTTTGAATTCGATGGGCTGAAACGCCGGGAACTTGAGCTTGACGATGATGTTGTAGGGGGACGACGTCGCAGGCTCGAGGCCCACGTTGAACAGCGTAAAGTAGGGAACCGGCTCCTGCGTCCGATCGTCGACGAACACCGACGCGACCGGCGCCTCATAGGAAGGCCCGAGGTCTGCCAGCAGCACCGTCTCGGGCGTCACCGTCGACGGGTCGAGGGGTGTGTCGAACGGCAGCGTGATCGTCGAGCCCGTCAGCCAACCGTCGATGTCATTCAGCGCTGCCTTGATCTGCCGGGTGAGCTCGGAATCGGACGGCAGCGCAGGTAGGTTCAGGTTGCCATTCGGACCCTTGAGCAGGTCGCTCGGCAAAGGGATCGTCCCTGTGGTGTCGTCGAAGACCGCTCGTGCACCTGGCGTCGGCCGGTTCTCCGTGATGTCGGGCGCGCAGGCACCCAGCAAGGCTGCAACGCTCGGCGCGACGATGGGCAGGCGGAATCGTTTCATGCGCGCGTTCCTTCCGGGACGACAAGCGTACCAGGTACGTGTCAAAACCGTGAGAAACGCAGTATAGGGGCGCGCATTCGAAAAGGCCAGCCAAACGTGGCAGAACGCACACGACGCGGCCGGCGCAAGGGCCACCGCTCGTCACGGCGACGCGAGGACCTGCAGGGGACGTTGCACCCGCGCGGCCCACGCTGCCTCGTTGTGCCCTGCGCCAGGCTCCCACCAGTGAAACACGTCCACACCAGGCGTGAATCCGCTCGCCACGAACGCATTGCGAAGCTGGAGGTTCTCGCAGTAGTTGTCCGACGCCGGAGCGTCATCTTCGATCCCGTCGTGGTCGGCGTCGAGACAGCCCTGCCCCCCACCGTCGCTGCCGCCCGAATCGAGGTAGAACACCGCGTCCGGCTTGGCGATCGTGGGCAGAAGCTCGATGAGCGTTTGATTGTGCGCGCCAATCGATCCCCAGCCCGCCGTGGAGGACAAGCCCGCGACGCGGCCGAAGACGTTGGCGTGCTTCATGCCGAAGTACAGTGAGATGAGGCCGCCCAACGAAGAGCCCATGGTCCAGGTATCCGCGGGGCCAGTCGACACCCTGTAATGCGATGCGACCAGTGGCATGATGCGGGTCGTGATCAGGCTGAAATAGGCTTCGCCTTTGCCACCCACGGTCTGGCCGGAGAGCATGTCGGTCACATGGGTGTACTCATCCATGCGCTCGGCCGTGTTGTGGATGCCCACGACGAGGAAGGGACGTATCTGGTGTTGCGCGAGCAGCGCCTCGATGGTGCTGTCGAGACGCCAGCCTCCCCATGGTGCAGAAGGGTCGAAAAGGTTCTGCCCGTCATGCGCGTAGAGCACGGGATAGGGCGTCGACGAGGCCTCATAGCCGGGGGGCAGGTAGAGGGTCAGATCGCGAGGGGCCAGGCCCGATCCGGCGATGCCTCGAAGGCGCTCGAGGTGCCCGAGGGTCAGCCCGCCGCTTACGAGGGAGTACTCACCGTACTGGTCGTAGCCGAAACGCCGGGCGTTCGGGTCCGCGACCCACTGCTGGCCGTCGGTGAACTTGTACAGGTATCGATTCGGCCCCGGGGCGATATCGAGGTCGACACGATACCAGCCGCCCGCCACGGCAGTCATCGGCGCGGCTGATGTGCTCCACCCGTTGAAGTCTCCGGCGACGAACGGCGCCCCGAATCCCTGGGGCTTGTCGAACAGGAAAGTGACCGAAGCACCGCACCGGATCGGGAAGCCGTCGGAAGCCGCGACCTCCGCAACGAACAGGTCGACCAGCGAGGCGCGCGAGGCGTCGTCGGTCGCCGCGGCGAGATCACTCTGCAGCGTCTGCAGACGCGCACAATCCGGCGGCGGCAGCACCGGGCCATCGCCTGCGCCGTCCTGCGATGAAGTGTCGGCCTGCGCGTCGTCGTACGGTGATGCGTCCGGGGCGGCATCAGGTGGGGACACGTCGAGGGCGGCATCGGCATCCGCAGGCGAGGCGTCGCCGTGCGGCTCGGCGTCAGCGGTCTGGTCGACGCCCGACGGAGGGGTGGTGTTGTCTGGGGACGAGCTGCAGGAAGCGACTGCGAACCAGCCGAGCGTGGCGGCGAGGGTCGAGAGAGGTGGACGGTACATCGTGCCGGAAGGTGGTGTGAAGCAGCGGGAAACGCAACCAGAAAAGCGGAAAACTACTTCCAGTGCCTGCAGATGAACTCCTCGACCTCCGGCAGGCCGCCCTGCATGATCAGATAGCCGTTGTGGGGCTCCCGCGGCGTGATCTCATGGTTGATGGGCGTGAGCAGCAGCTCGCGAATGCGCGCCGGGTCGTCCGTCTGGCCGAGCACCCAGCAGAGCTTCATGTAGGCGGTCTCCGGGAGCATGTTGTCGAGCGGAATGATGCCCAGGTCGAGCAAATCGCGGCCCGTGTCGTACACGTACATCTGCGCGTAGCCCCACAGCGTCTGCACCGTCATCACCACCGTCACACCCTTGGCAATGGCGCGCTTGAGGGCAGGATAGAGGGGCTTGTTGACGTGGCCCAGACCTGTGCCCGCAATCACGATGCCTCGATAACCTGCGTCCACCAGCGCGTCGATGATGTCCGGGTGGAAGTTGGGGTAGTAATACTGAATCGATACCTTCTCCTCGAAGGATGGAAGGATCTTGGGGATTCGGGTCTTGTCGCGGGGCAGGTAGTCGTCCGTCAGATACTCGAAATACCCGGAGGAGGAGTTGGGCTCGCGCTGGACCATCGCGAGGGGCGTGGCGCCGATGGTCCGGAAGGTCGACCGATAGCTCGAGTGCATCTTGCGGCACCGGGTGCCGCGGTGCAGCAGGTCGTAGCGGTCGGAGGTGGGGCCGAACATGCAAAGCATCACCTCGGCGATGTTGCAGTCAGCCGCGGTTCGCACGGCGTTCATCAGGTTCAATGCCGCGTCCGAGGAGGGACGGTCGGAGCTGCGCTGGCTGCCCACGAGCACGATGGGGACCGGGGAGTTCTGCACCATGAAGCTCAGAATGGCGCCGGTGTGATGCATCGTATCGGTGCCGTGGCCGATCACGATGCCGTCGACCCCCTTGGCAATCTCCTCGCCGATGGCCTTGGCGAGAGCGATGTACTGGGTGGGGCCCATGTTCTCGGAGAACACGCCGAAGAGTTTGTGGGTGGTGAGGTTGGCGATGTCGGCGAGCTCAGGGACGGCGCCGTACAGCTCGCCCGGCGTGAAGGCGGGGATCACCGCACCCGTTCGATAGTCCAGACGGCTCGCGATCGTTCCGCCCGTGCCGAGCAGCGTGACGTTCTTCTTGCGGTCGTCATGAGGGAAGTCCTTCTCGGGGATCTTGTAGACCGCCTTGCGGTATCCGGTCTCCCTGGCCCGGGCGATGCGATCGACCGCGATCCCCACGTTGTAGCCGTTGAAGAGCTTGACCACGACGTGCCGATCGTCGGCCGTTTCGGAGCGGGGCAGGATGACACCGACGAAGGTGGATCCGACGTCGTTGACGATCTCGACTTCACTCCAGACACCGATGCCGAGCTTCTCGAGGGCAGCGCGGGCATGGCCGCGATACCCCTGGAACATGTCCGACCGTTCGAAAGAAGAGGGAGTCATGGGGACACCTCCCGGAGCTTTGCGTCGAGGAATGCGACGACCTCTCTGGCGGGGGCCCGGCCGGCGAGCATGCGCATGGCCTGCCCCGCGAGAAACCGAAGGCGCCGTGCGTGACAGTCGTTCTTACCGCCGCGGTAGGTGCCAAGTGACACCGCGTCGAGGTGCTGTTTCCAGTCCTCCTCGGGGACCATCTCGATGCCGATGGCTCGCATTGCCGCGGCGGCGTCGAGGTCTGGGTTGCGCGCCATGACCTGTGCGACGGCCCCGATGCCCTCGCGTGGCAGTGCGCCGTCCGTGTAGCGATGGAAGATGTCGACCCACCTGCCCGTGTCGAGCCTGGCCGTGGGAACACCGAGGCGCTGCATGGCCCTGGTGCGTTGGCCGATCTCGATCGCGGCGGTCTTGCCGTCGACGCCTGTCTCGCGCACCACGGTATCGACGATGTCAGCGCCACCCCGCCGAATGAGAAACGACGTGGTTTCGTCAGGCACGCCCCAACCGGCATAGGTCTGCTGCCGTGTCCAGGGGGCAGGAGGCAGGGCGGCGCGGAGCCGGTCGACACGCTCGGGCGTGATGCGGGTCGGCGGACTGTCCGTGTCGGGATACATCCTGTCGGGGCCAGGGAGGATGCGCTCGAACGTGGTGTGCCCGCCTGGCAAAGCCTGGCGTGTTTCCTTGGGAACGCCGCCGGTGGCGTCGGCCCAGCGCAAGCGAATCTCGTCGGCCGCAGTCCTGCAATCTCGCTCCGGTCCCCATACGACGAAAAAGTCGTCGGCCTCCCCCATCCGCAGACGCTTTCGAATGCGCTCGCGGGTCCGATACACGCCCGGATACTCCGGCAGCCGCTGACTGTTGAGCACGATGGGCGGAGCGTCGAGACAGGCGATGACACGAATCCTGCCCGAAAGTTCGTCGAGGAAGGTCGTGTCGGGCTGCGTCGGGTGCTCGGTCAGGCCGCGAACTCCCTCGACCCGCACGGCGAAGACCCTTCCGCCTTCCCTGCGCGCGCGCTGCAGCGTGTCGATGGGCGCGTCGCCGAACAGGTCGGTGACGTCCGCGATGCGGGTTCGGACGTCATCGGCAGTCCTGATGCCGCGTTCGTGCAAGCGGTCGCGCAGCTCGAGCAGCCGCACCTGGCGCACGGCCTCGTTGTGGACGAGCTTGACGGCGTACCCCGCCTTCATCACGCCCTTGATCTCGCAGCGCGAGCCGCCTCGCACGCTCACGTTGATGTCCTGGCGCGCTGCGCCGATACCGGTGCGCACGTGGCGCGTGCTGCGCGCAACAAGACCGCAGAGCAGGATCGCGTCGCGCACCTCCTCCGGCGTTCGCAAGTCCGGACCCGTGACCGTCTCGGTAAGCGGCATGCCGAGGCGGTCGGTGCGAAACACGATGGTGTGTCCCTTGTCGGATACCTCGCGGCATGAGTCCTCCTCTACCGAGACGTGCGTCACCGTGAGCTTCCGCCCACGGAAGGGGAGAAAGCCGTTGACGCCGATAATGGCCGTGCGCTGGAACCCCGTCGGAATGCTGCCGTCGAGGTACTGCTTTCGCGCGATGTGCACCTCGTCGATGATGTCCATGTTCATCATGAGGCACAGTTCGATGGCGACATCGATGGCCTGCTGGTTCACGAGGAACGGCGGCGTGTCGTCCATCTCATAGGTGCACACGTTGGCGCGGTTGAGCAGGTACACGATCTCCTTGCGGGTCTTGAACTCCATCAAGGCAGTGCCGTCATACTCGCCCAGCTCGCTGAGCGTCGGACGCATGTGACGCAGCACTTCGCCGTCGTGGGTTTCGGTGTACAGGCCGGCCGGGCAGCGGCAGAACAGCTTCTCGCGCGTGAGGAGCTGCTGGTGCACCTCCAGGCCGGAGATCAGACCCACGGACTGATAGTCTAGATTCTCTTGCATCGCGGTCCTTCCAAAGTGGAACGGCGGCGCGGATGGTTCCTTCCGCACGGCGAGCCGTCAAGGTTCAGACGCGGTCGGCCAGGAATCCACCACGATCACCAGCGAGAGGCGTCGATCCCCAGCCTCGCGTAGTACCCGTGGAAGCGATCGACCTGCTCGGTCGGGAACAGGTAGCCGCCATGGAGATTGACGAACAAGTTGCGGTCGCCCCAGACACGGATGCCCAAGAAGGGGACGAGCCATGCGGTTTCGTCGATCTGAGTCTGGAAGAAGTAACCGCCCTCCAGACCAAAGTAGGGAACGAGATAGAGCCGCGTAGGGTTGCGCTCGAACGACAGGTCGAAGCCCAGGCTGGTCTGTACCGCCTTCGACAGATCGCGCTTCCTACTGCCGATGATCCCCAGATCGAGGTAGATGCGACCGTGGCTCGGCCCGCGGTTCTCCGTGCGGTGAATCCATCCCGCGATGAGAAGCTCTGCCGACGGCCCGTGAAAGATCCCGAACTCGCCGGCTGCCACAGGCATCCACGTGGAGCACGTGGCTCCAGGCATCAGGAACGTCTCGCCCTCCTCCTCGACGATGACTCGCTGCGTGCGCGTGATCGTCGCCTTGCCATCGGTCGCCGTGATCGTGAACTCATGTTCACCGGTCTGGCTGTCGGTGGGCGTCCACGTGATGTCCGGGCAGTAGAACGACGCCCGCACCGAGTTACCGTCGTCGCGCAACTCCTGAAGTGTCCAATGCACGTTCGCCCCGATGGGGAGCTGAGAGACGGTGAACGTGATCGGGTCGAAGTCGGCGTCGTGGGCGCGTATCGTCAACGAGTAGTAGCCTCCCGTCGAAACGCGGTCAGTCCCGGTGGCAACAGGTTCGTCGTCCCAGACCGGCGGATGATTGGGGCCAGCGGCGACCTGGACGGGCGCAGTGGGGGCGCCGTGCGCCGGTGCGGACGGCAACGCAGCAGCGAGAAAGCCGAAGAACATACCCGCGACTTGTCGAGACATGCGAACCTGTGCTCCCAGGCATTATCGCTGGTGTCGGGCACAACGGGAAGAACCGGGTTCACCGCGGTGCCAGGCCATTTGCAGACGGGGTGGCCCATGCAAGTCAAGCCCCGGCCCGCATCTCCGACATTTCCGGCAAGTCAGCGCGATCGGGACCGCCCATTGCCTGGCGGCGCTGTTCTTCGCCAGACAGCGGCTTTGCAGCGGCATCACCGCGCAGGCGGATACACTGAAAGAATGCGACGGCCGTCGTCGTCGAGGTGCTTGAGCAGGGACATCAGCGGGGCCATGTGCTCCGACTCGGCCGCCACGAAGGCGGACGCGTCCAGAAGCGCAGAGGCAGCTTGAAGAAGCTCCGCCGTGGGGGCGGAAACGAGCGCGTGCTGAACCAGCCGAATCGCCGCGACGGGCAAGCTCACGCTCGCGGCGATGACGTCGGACGGGATGGGACCGGCGAGCGCGACGACCTGCACGCGGGACGCACCCCAACCGGCGCTGGTGACGGCGAGCGTGTTCCAGTCGACATGGGCGAAGGTGGCGCCGACATCGGCGGCGCCGGAGATGACGGCGTGGCTGACCGCGGCGTGAGAGCCGTGGAAGGTTTCTTCCGCGAACATGCTGTCGGGGTCGAGGTTCTGAGCGCGGAGCCAGGCGCGCATGACGAGATAGCCTGACGTGCTCTGGCGATCGACCCATGCGACCCGCGCGCCGTGCAGGTCGTGGATGGTGGCGATCCGGGATCCGGCCGGCGCGAACAGCGCGCTGGAATACCAGGCGACACCTCCACGCACGGGCAGCGCGATGGGGACGGTTCGGCCGGACGAAATGGTACGCAGCGCGATCACCGGCGGAAGCCACGCAACGTCGATCTCCACTTCGTTGATGGCGGCGAGCAGCGAGCGATAATCCGCGTACTGGCTCGGTACGACCGGGAGGCCGATGGATGTCGCAAGGGCCTTGCAGAAAGCGGTGTGCTGGCCGGAGGCCGGGCCGACCCCGGAGGGAAACGCGACGACCGATCCCATCGTCTCCGAGGTCGCGATGCCGAACCGAATTGCATGAGGCGTGGAGTCGCCGTCCCAGTCGGGGCCACCCATGCGCCTACGATGTCCGTCTTGGAGCGCGGGGTCAATCCTTTGTCGTACGAGCGGCGGACTTGGCTGTTGCCGCGCGTCGAATATCGAGATATCGCGCGAAGCATGGCGAACGCAAATCGCTTGCAGCGAGGAAACAGGAGGAAAGCGATGACTCACGATCACGGCATGTATCATCCGCAGGCAGTAGGTCGTCGACGAGTTTCGCTCCTGGGCGCGGTGGGAACGGTCGTGCTTGCGGGAGCCGTGATGCGATGCGGGGGAGGTGGCACCGGCGGGGGAGGCGGCACGAGCGCACCGACGCCGGACGGCGGTGTGATGGACAGTGGAGGTGCCGGTGGGATCGGCGGCACCGGTGGCGTTGGCGGCTCCGGCGGCGCCGGAGGAAGCACTGGCGGAAGCGGCGGCACCGGTGGCAGCGGAGGAAGCACGGGTGGAAGCGGCGGCACCGGTGGCAGCGGAGGAAGCACGGGTGGAAGCGGCGGCACTGGTGGCAGCGGCGGAAGCATGGGCGGCAGCGGCGGAAGCATGGGCGGCAGCGGCGGAAGCATGGGCGGCAGCGGCGGAAGCATGGGCGGCAGCGGCGGAAGCATGGGCGGCAGTGGAGGAAGCTCGGGCGGCACCGGTGGCGCGAACCAGTACGGCACCGAAGGCCCATCCTGTAGCGGCATGACCGGCAACGAATGCCAAGGCGAGAGCTGCTGCCAGTCCATCCTTGTGCCAGGCGGAGATTTCCCGATGGGTCGCAGCACCAACGGCGCGGACAGGTATGACTCCGGATACGACGACGAGGTTCCGGAGCACACCGCGACCGTGGCGAGCTACTACCTGGATACGTTCGAAGTGACCGTCGGGCGATTCCGCAACTTCGTGGCCGCGTTCAACGGAACCCCGCCGCCACAGGGCGCGGGCGTGCACCCGCCCATCGCGGGCACGGGCTGGCAGAGCGCGTGGAATGCGTACTTGCCTGCAACGCAGGCGGACCTGCTCACCAAGCTCAATTGCGATTCCTTCCATACCTGGACCGACACGCCGGCCGGAAACGAGCAGTACCCTGTCAATTGCGTGAGCTGGTACGAGGCGTTCGCGTTCTGCATCTGGGACGGCGGGCGGCTGCCCACGGAGGCCGAATGGGAGTACGCCGCCGCGGGCGGGATGGACAACCGACTGTACCCGTGGGAGAGCGGCGAAGATCCGAGCGTGAACACCGACCTCGCCAACGACTGGTACAGCGACTACAGCCCGTTCGTGCCGGTGGGCAGCCATCCGTCAGGGAATGGGCGTTGGGGGCATCGGGATCTTGCAGGAAGCATGTGGGATTGGGTGTTCGATTACTACGACGACGGTTGGTACCGCTTCGGTCCCCCATCATGCGAGAACTGCGTGAACCTCACGGACAGCGGCGCTCGCGTGGTGCGTGGCGGCTCCTGGCACAACGTCGGCAGCAACCTGCGCGCCGCCGAGCGTATGTACGGCACCCCGGACAACCGCGGCAGCAACGGCGGGTTTCGCTGCGCCCGAGATCAGTAGGAATCCGTCGACGCAGCTCTTGAAGCCTTGGCGCTTTTTGTGCGAGATAGCGAACAGCGCTCCGAATCTCCCGGCGCGATGCCCGATGATGCCCGAGCACGCGGACCCCACCCACCGCGCGTGCGCGTGCGGACACATGGCGCAGGCCAAACGAAAGCCGGGTGGACCGGACCCACCACCGTGCGATTGTGTGCAATGCCGATGCGGGGTCCAGCATCGATCACGGCCATGAACGAACCGGAACGAACTCGGCTACCCACCTGGTTTCGCGTGCCGCTGCCGGCGGGCCCCAGGTACGGTGCGTTGAAAACGAGCCTGCGTGGCCTGGGATTGCACACGGTCTGTGAGGAAGCGCGCTGTCCCAACGTCGGCGAATGCTGGGCAGAAGGGACCGCCACCCTGATGCTGCTGGGCGACACCTGCACCCGCGGATGCCGGTTCTGCGCGGTCAAGAAGGGCAAGCCGCAAGGGATCGTGGATCGGGATGAGCCGAAGAAGGTAGCCGAAGCCGTCGCGAGGATGCACCTCGCCTACGTGGTTCTGACCATGGTCGATCGCGACGACCTGCCGGACGGGGGCGCGGCGCACGTGGCCGAGACGGTCCGGCGGATCCGGGAGGCGTGCCCGGGGATTGTCGTCGAGACGCTCGTCGGCGACTTCGCGGGCGCGCAACGCGACGTGGCCACGGTGGTGCAAGAGGGCCGGCCGGATGTGTTCGCGCACAACGTCGAGGTTGTGCCCGAGCTCCAGAGCACCATGCGAGACCGGCGATGCTCGTGGGACCGGTCCATCGAAGTGCTGTCGTGGGCGCGTGGGTCGGGCGCGCTTGTCATCAAGACGTCGCTGATGGTCGGCTGCGGCGAGACGCGGTCGCAGGTCGAGGCTGCGATCGAGCGGATTGCAGCGGCCGGGGTCGACGTGTTGACGATTGGGCAGTACTTGCGGCCAAGCGAGAAGCATGCGCCCGTGGACCGGTTCGTCCATCCCGACGAGTTCGCCGCATACGCAGAAATAGGTCGTGCAGCAGGACTTCGCTACGTCGCATCGGGGCCCCTGGTGCGCTCGAGCTATCGCGCCGCGGAGGCGTTCCTGCGAGCCGACGTCGGAGCGAGGAAGCCCGCCTTCGAGGATCCATACGGGAAGCGGCTTCGTCTTCCGGTCATGCACTGACGTGCATGAAAATGGCTGACAACGCTGCGCAATCGGCTATCACTCCGGCCCATGAGACGCCTTCTTCTCGCGGCGTTGGCCGGGCTGGTGGCCTGCTCCGCGGCTACCCAGATCACCCAGCCGACCCCTGCTCCCCAGACCGCCCCGCCCGTGCCATCGTCGCGTTCGTTCGTGCTCGACAGCGGCATCGATGCGGTCGAGGCGGCAACGATGGACGAGTCGGACGCGACCGGGCCGGCCAACGATGGCGCGACGGCGGTTGCCGAGCCGGCCGGGCCGCCGGCGTGTCCCGAGGGCATGAAGCTGGTGGACGGCGAGTATTGCACGGAGGTGGAGCACAAGTGCCTGCGGAGCTGGTTCGACAAGTCGAACCGCAAGACGGTGTGCGAGGAGTTCGAGCCGATGGCGCGCTGCGTGGGGACGAAGGTCAGGAAGCGCTTCTGCATCGACACCTACGAGTGGCCGAACATCAAGGGGGAGCGCCCCGAGGTGATGAACATCTTCTATCAGGCACAGGTCAAGTGCGCGGCTGTGGGCAAGCGCATGTGCACGGAGTCCGAGTGGACGATGGCTTGCGAAGGGCCGGAGATGAAGCCGTTTCCGTATGGCTATGTGCGGGATGCAACCAAGTGCAATGGCGACCATCCGTGGGATGGGCCGAACATGCGCCTGGTGGCGAAGCGGGATGCCCACGAGCTTGGACGGCTGTGGCGCGGGGTTCGGAGCGGGTCGCAGCCGGACTGTATCAGCAGCTACGGCGTCGCGGACATGCCCGGCAACACCGACGAGGTGGTGGCGAGCGAGCATTTCGGCAGCGACTGGAAGAGCAAGTACGACAGCGTGCACACCGGCGGTCCCTGGTACAAGGGCGTGCGCAACCAGTGCCGCCCGAAGATCTACACGCACGACGAGGGGTTCTACTACTACTTTCTGAGCTTCCGTTGCTGTGCGGAGCCGGATGGCGCGGTGACGGATCCACGGACACCCAAGCAGATCAAGGCTAACTGGTCGTTCTCCCGCGTGGAGCGCCTGGCGCGGTTCACGGTGGAGCAGATGCGTGAGAAGCTCGAGCTCAAGCGGCAGGGCAAGTGCACGTGCCGCGACCGCGACATCCTGTGCAAGACGATGTGCGGGACGCTGCTGGGGCCGAATGCAGTCGACGCAGACCCGCATGCGCCTCGCCCTTGACCGATGACACGGTTCTAGGGGTCGTCGGCCGGACCCACGGGCGCGCCACACTCCACGCAGAACAGGCTTCCTTCGATGAGTGCAGTGCCGCACGTGGCGCATATCCCTTGCACCATCAAGCCCTCCCCACCGTCAGCCAGTTCGCTTGCGTCTTCGTCGACCGTATCTTCCGAGGACTCGTCGGCACCGTCGATGCGTATGACCACCGCCGAGATGTTGTCGCGCGACCCTGCGTCGTTCGCAGCGTCAATCAGACGCCTGCAAGCGTCGGCAGGATCGGGATTCAGCACCAAGATCTCGAGCATCTGCTCCGGCGAGAGCACGCCGCACAGACCGTCGGAGCAAAGCAGATACACGTCGCCAGCGACGACCGGCTCCGATCGCACGTCGACCTCGACGTCTTCGCGCATGCCGAGGGCGCGTGTGATGACGTTCTTGGGCAGACGCGCAAGGTGCGCAGCGTCGATGTCCGGCTTCATTCGGAGCACATCGTTGATGAACGAGTGGTCGTGGGTGAGTTGCTCGAGCTCGCCTTCGGACAGCCGATACGCTCGGCTGTCACCGACGTGAGCGATGTGGATCATGCCGTCGGTCGGGACGTAGGCACCCACGACGGTGGATCCCATGCCCTGATGGGACTGCACGGTGTTGGAGATGGTGAACACATCGCGGTTCGCCTTGCGGATGGCGGAGAGCAAGCGCAGAGCCGGCGGCTCGAGGTGATCGAAGCCGACCGGAGCCGTGCCGGCGAACTCGCTGTCCACCGTAGCTTCGAAGAAGTTGAGAATCGAAGTCGTGGCGAGCTTGGCGGCGACGTCGCCGGCATTGTGGCCCCCCATGCCGTCGCAAACGACGAACAAGCCTAAATCGCCACGCTCGAGGACTGCGTCCTCGTTGTGGCCGCGATGTCTGCCGACGTCGCTCAACGCAGCGGACACGGTCCGAACCTGGGCGCCGGGGTCGATTGTGGGCATGAACGGGGCCAATCATACTCACTCTGATCGCGCGGTCCACCTTCACGACGCCGGAGCCGTTGCGCTGTGGGCCGTGCAGGTCGAAACACTCGTGGTGCGCAGGGAAGAACCGGCTTCGTCCACAGTCAATGCATCGAAACGTGCTGCATCGTGTGCTCCCCGGCGACGACGACCACGGAAACAATGCGGACCGTTCCGCTGGACGACCGGAGCGTGACACGGTACTCGCCTGGACGGGTTGGAACGCGCGAGACGAGCGGACCCAAGTCCCGACCGTCCATCTCCACATGGGTGCAGTCGGGCACGCATACGATCGTCAAGTAGCCGAGCCCTGGCCCCGTCGATTCTCCGCCGCCGCCCGACCAGGCATCACCTTCCGAGGGGTTCGCCACCACGGTCGACGTGGCGGTTCCTGTTCTCTTCGATGACGTCGCCTCGGGCGATTGTACGGCCCCCGACGAGTCCGTGGGGGTCTGCCCTGCGGTGTCGCCGCCACGCGCCTTGATCATCAGCGCTGCCAACGCGAATACGACGACCGCCGACACCACGAACACCGCGACATACAACGCGAAGACCGTCCAGCGGGGCTTCATGCGCAGCATCTCGGCGTCCCACTCTTCCAGAGACTCCGACGACGTCGGGTTGGTGCGGTCGCTGCCCGAAGGCGGCATGGGTCGGGCCGGACCGTTGTCGCCGGCAGGAATGCTGCCACCCGGCATCTGACCCAGGACGCGGAGCACTGCGGCTTGCTGCTTTCCGGCTGCCGTCGCCACCATGGTCTCGATGTTCTCTTCGTCGTCTTCTTCGTCGTCGACCATGCCAAGACGTGGCAGGCCCGTCGCAGGGCTGATGGGTATGGGCTGGATCCTCGGCGGTTCGGGGACATCGATTGGGGCGGGGGAGATGGAATCGTCGGCTGGCGGGGAGACGGCGGCGCGCTTGTTGACCACCAGCGTCTCGAGCGAATCGATGGTGGGTTGACTCTTGTCGCCAAGCGCAACGGGGGCGGGACGGGGGCGAGGCGCGGGTCTGGGCGCTGGCGTGGGCCTGGGTACCGTCGCGCTTCGTGGAGCGTCGACTCGCGTGTCCCGCGTACCGGTGGCGACCGTGTTGGTGGAGGAGCCGGGGTCACCAGGGCGCTTGAGAAAGTCCGCGGACAAGGTTTCGGTGAACTCGGCTGCGCGACGGAGATGTTCCTCGCGCTGCGCGATCCGATCGGCGAAGACGTTGGTGACGTAGGCGCCAATCTCCGCGGGCGTGACGAACTCGCCCGCAGCCATGAGATACTGGTGCAGCGCACGGGACAGATCTCGGGCAGACGAGTAGCGTTCGTCCCGGTCACGCCGCAGGCAACGCATCACGATGGACTCGAGTTCGACCGGGTACTCGTCGTGCTGGAGCACGGAGGACGGCGGGGGCACGATGCAGCGCTGGACTCGTTCGACGGTTTCCAGGTCAGAATCGGTGCGGAACAGGCGCCGGTTGGTGGTCAGCTCCCAGAGTACGACGCCGAGGGCAAAGATGTCGGCGCGCCGATCGACGTCACGACCGCGGATCTGCTCGGGTGCCATGTACGCGATCTTGCCCTTGAGGGTGCCGGCGCGCGTGCTGGCAAGACGGCCCGCGACCTTCGCGATGCCGAAGTCCACCACCTTCACCACGCCGTCGTAGGTGATGAACAGGTTGTGCGGGGTGACATCCCGGTGCACCAGGTTCAGGGGTTCGCCGTTCTTGCCGCGAAGCTCGTGCGCAGCGTGGAGCCCCTCTGCGGCGTCAGCGACGATCCTTGCAGCGAGCTCCGGGCGCATCGGGCGGCCAATGTCCGCATTGTGTCGCATCAGCTCGCGCAAGGGCTCGCCATGAAGGTACTCCATCGCTATCCAATGCGTGTTCCCCTCGCTGCCCAGGTCGAAGACCTGAGCAACGTTGGGATGCGAGATGCTCGCGGCGATGCGCGCCTCGTCGAGGAACATGCGGATGAAGTGCTCGTCTTCGACCAGATGAGGGTGCACTCGCTTGAGCGCGACCCATTTCTGGAACCCGCCGGCGCCATCCATGCGGGCGAGATACACGCTGGCCATGCCCCCGATGCCGATTTCCTCCACCAGCCGGTACCGCCCGACGTAGGTACCTTCTGACGCGATGGGGAACGCATCCGCACGTGTCATGACCGCCCGGTCCTGCGGTCGTCGGGATGCGTTCGGAGGATCCTCACGGGCCATCGTGGTCGAAGAGACGAAGCGTCAGGCCCAGTGCGTCGACGCCGGGCCGAGGGCTAGATTGCCACAACTCGGGCGTGCTGTCCCCGGTTGGGGAGCGCGGTCGTCGCCAGGCGCGGCGGTCGTGAACGTGCGGGGAGGAATGTAGCACGTTCACGACGACGCGGGGCGATGCGATGCACATGCCGGCGAGCAGACGCCGACGCTTGGAGTCACGATCCGCTCGTCAGCTTGCTCAAGGGGTGGCGTACGTGGCACAGTGGTGTCGGCATTGCGTCATGTACCTCCGAGGAGAGCCGCCGCAGCTAGGAGAAGTGGTCGCTGAGCGATTCGCCATCGAAAGAGTCCTGGGTCACGGTGGCATGGGGTTGGTGGTCGCGGCCAGACACTTGGAGCTGGGGGTACTGGTGGCGCTCAAGTTCCCGCTGCCGGAGCTGGCGAACCACCCTGAACGCTGCGCTCGTTTCGTCAGGGAAGCGCGCGCCGCGATTCAGATCCGGAGCGAGCATGTGGCGCGTGTCATGGACTTGTCAAAGCTCGCCGATGGGACGCCCTTCATCGTGATGGAGTACCTCGAGGGAGCTACCCTGTCCGACATCCTGTCCGAGCGAGGGCCGCTGCCCGTCGGCGAGGCCATCGGCATCCTGCTTCAGGCGTGCGACGCTCTCGCCGAGGCTCATGCGATCGGCATCGTGCATCGCGACCTCAAGCCTTCCAACATGTCCCTCTGCCACAAGAGCGGCGGGGGCACGATACTCAAAGTGATGGACTTCGGGATCTCCAAGGTCCAGGCGGAGATGGGCGATGGCGGTGATGTCTCGATCACCAAGACAGGAGGTCTCGTCGGCTCGCCCGCCTACATGTCACCGGAGCAGATTTGCGATTCGAAGAACGTCGACGCCAGGACCGACGTCTGGTCGCTGGGAATCATCTTGTTCGAGATGCTGACAGCCCGGCGCCCGTTCGACAACCACAGCGTCGGTGGCCTTCTGTCCGCGATTGCGAGCGCTCGTGCGGTTGGCTTTGAACGACGTGTGGCCGACCGCGCCTCCCGGGCTCCACGAACCCGTGGCGCGCGCGCTCTGCAAAGAACGTGAAGGCAGGATCGCGTCCGCCGCGGCGTTCGCTGAGGCGATTCGTCCGTTTGCAGATTGCGAAGCGCGCATGGAATCGCCGGCTGTCCGCCTAGGAGGCACCACGACGAACCGCTCGGTGCCTCCCGTCGTACCGATGACGCGGCACAGCGATCGGTTCGACAGCAAGCTGGACGCGCTGCCCGAGGGACCAGCGCCTTCTGTGCCGCTCTCGCCTACGCGGCACGGGGATCCGGCCGCCGAGCCGCGTCGTTGGTGGAGCACGCCGTGGGGCGGACTGGCGACCGCGTTGCTCCTCGCCGCCCTGGCGCTGGCTCGTCTGCTCGCATCCGTCGAACCCGCCAGCGCGCCACAGGGGGCGGAGACGGCGGCCCCAGCGCTTGCCGGGCCTCCCGGCGCCGAAGAATCCGGTGCTCCTGAGCCTGCGATCGACGCTGCAGCCGTTGCCGCGCCCACGCCAAGTGCGCTTCCGGCAGCCTCCTCGCAGAAACGGTCTGCGGCGCGAAAGCCGACGAAACCGGAGGCTGGCGGCGTCCCTGACCTCGAGCGGCTCATCGACGATCGTCGTTGACGACCGTCGTTTCAGAAATTCCCGCGAAGAACCGCGCTCGACGGTCCGGCGGACAGCGATACGCCGACGCGGTCGTGGCTTTCTGCCGAGGGGGACAGGAGGACCATCGCGGCACCTTCGGCCAGCGCAGCGACACCGATCGCGAAGCCGACACTCGACACGCCAGCCGCTTCGAGTGCGTCGTTCCGGTCCACGGTTCCAACGTCATCGCAGACGTTGCCGGAGCAATGAGCAGACGAATCTTCGTTCTTCGCCCAGGCTTTGACGCCGAACCAGGCAGCGACTCCGAGCGATGCGATCCCGACCGCGCCGGTCACGTACCCAGCGACGGCCAGGGTGCGTGGAGATGACGTCGAGGCAGGCGGTTGGCGCGGGACGCTGGAAGGGATCCCCGGCGGCGGGGGCGTGGACAAGGGGGTGGATGACATCCGTTTGGCAGATGCAGGCGGTGCCGCAACGACCTCGGGTTGAAGCGGCGGGATCATCACGTCGGCACGTTGTGCCTCGCCCTGGATCGACACCGTCGTTCTGAAAGCGCGCAGCCCTGGTGCCCGAGCTTCCAGGCGATACTCCCCGGGATCGACGGGTATCCACGACCCAAACGATCGGGGATCGACGGCCGTGTCATTACGAAGGACGACCAAACCCGGGGTGTTCGCGTGGGATGGGGCCATGCGGACACGGAGACGGGAAAGGCGGGGTTCGAGGGCGGACGCTCGCTCGCGGGCCTTGCGTTCACGGTCGGGCCGGTTCTCGGTACGGGCTCGCGACGCGGTATCGAGGTACTCCGCCCAGGCCGAGGCCAGCTTGCCTTGTCGTTCGTGGCACAAGGCGAGCGCGAGCAGCGTGCCTGTCGCGGGCTCGTAGTGGAAACTGGCCTCGAGCTTGGCGGCGGCGGCATACTCTCCGTCGGCCATCAGCGCCTTTCCCTCGCGAAACAGCGCTTCGGCTTGGATGGTGATGTCCGGCTGTGCGACGGCGTCCACGCTCCCTAGCGACGCCGCCGCGACAGCAATCGCCATCGCCCGCCTGAAGGCTCCAGTGGTGTGGACGAAGGGAGAGTCGTACACATGGGTGTGACAGGCGAGGCCGATACGCAGCCATGATGCGATGAACGCCCGCGTTGTGCAAGGCTCGCGGTTTGGCCACGCCGCGCCTGCGAAGGTACGACCGGCGCCGAATGAACGATCGACGCAAGCCGACGCGGTGAAGTGAGAGCATGGCGCGGCGTTCTTGCCGGTTCCTCAGGGGCGATCGGAAGACCGTGACCGGTGGCTGTCGCCAAGTGCTCCGGCTGACTGTTCGCGGGCCCGACCCGGGCTGGATGCACGCATGACCGACGGACGCCGTGGCCCCCTGCGAGGGTGGTCCAGGCGCCCATGGGCCTTGCACGCACGAATTGCGCCGGCGCGTGACGAAACGAGCCGCGCACCGCCAGGAGAACGCCACGGCGGACTGCGGCAGGCGCCGTTGGAGGCTTCTCGAACGCTCGACGATGTGCCATGGTGGCGCGTGGCCGTGATGAGCACGACGACCTGCTCCAACGAGGACGACCCACGATCGCGACGCGCTCCGCCGCAGGCGTGCCTGACGGTGGTTCACCACCCGAACCACTACTTGGTGGGCCAATGGACAACGTTGGAGTCGGGAACGAAGTTGCTTCTTGGCCGGGACTGCACCTGCCTGGGAGTGGGGAGCCTGGCAGATCGAGCGGTTTCCAGGATGCACGCTGTCGTTGAAGGGCTCATGAACGGCACGGTGGAGTTGCGTGATCTCGGAAGCAGAAACGGCACCTTTGCGAACGGGTGCCGTGTGCAGCGGGCGGTGCTCCGCGACGGCGACGTCATAGGAATCGGAGGGATATTGCTTCTGTTTCACGTTTCGCCGGTCACGGTGCGGGTTGCCCGGAGCAGGCGGTTGCTGGGCGTCGGGCACGGTATCGGGGAAGTCATACGGCAGATCGAGCAGGTGGCGCCGCACCCGGTGACCGTGTTGGTGATGGGCGAAACCGGGACGGGCAAGGAGCTTGTTGCGCAGGAGTTGCACGACAAGAGCGGAAGAAAAGGGCCGCTGCTGTCCGTCAACTGCGGCGGCATGGCGGACTCGCTGATGCAGGCTGAGTTGTTTGGCGCGTTGAAGGGAGCCTATTCCGGCGCGGACCGGGACCGCGTGGGTCTTTTCGAGGCCGCGGACGGGGGGTCGCTTCTGCTCGACGAGATCGGCGATGCGTCCGAACCACTGCAGCGTTCGTTGTTGCGGGTGTTGCAGGATGGTCGGGTTCAACCCCTGGGGGGGACGCGTTCGAGGGCCGTGGACACCCGGGTCATCGCTGCGACCCACCGCGATCTGGCCTGGATGATGGAGCAAGGGAAGTTCCGGGAGGATCTGTATGCGCGTCTTTCCGGTTGGATCATCCGGATTCCCCCCTTCGCGAGCGTCGGGAAGATATTCCCCACCTGGTGCGGGGCATCCTGTCGGCGGCAGGGGATCCGAACCGAAAGATCCAGCAGGCGTTCATGCTGCGGCTGCTGCGACACGATTTCCCCCGCAACGTGCGGGAACTCGTCAAAATCGTGGAACGGGCGCGCATCGAGGCTGGCGCGGACGGCCCTCTGGCGCTCAGCCGCAGCATCGAAGCACTCCTGGGCGAACGAGAAGCGCCGAGCCAGCGCCGACCAGAGCAGGTGCGTCGAAAGGCCGTGCCAGAACACGAGGAACTGATGCGGCTGCTCGACAAACATGGTGGCAACGTGACCCATCTGGCTGCCGAGTTGGGCGTTGGCCGGAACACGCTCTACCGATGGCTAAAGAATGCCGGCGTCAACGTCGACGACGTGCGCTCGCGCTAGCCGGGCCGCGATGAAAGAACCCGGCAGGTCGGCGGGGCCCGGCAGCAATCTGGCGGTCGCTCGCGATGTGGCTGTCGGGCGACCATGCCCTCAACGCGGGCACGGGCGCGTCGAACATCCGGCGCGGCATCGACCGGCGTCAAGCCGTGCAGGCGGCGGCGAACGGAGATGCCAATCAAGAGCGGAGCCCAAATGATATGTCTTTACCCTGAGGATTCGTGCCGTGGTCCGGGGCTGTCGCGGTCGCGGGGCGATGTGCGCTTGATCGTGGTGCTGCCATCGACATAAGACCGAGCTTCGTTGAAGCACGTGTCCGTGAGGTACCGGCGCAATTCGTCC
>Ga0209018_1000656_pt1 | contig 31162 bp, 29 predicted proteins | sample YNPBryBLVA2012_FD_185814 | JGI IMG/M metagenome (GOLD analysis project Ga0209018, IMG submission 185814) | Anoxygenic and chlorotrophic microbial mat microbial communities from Yellowstone National Park, USA - YNP Bryant BLVA 2012 (SPAdes)... ...
GGGCAGAACTTGACGTTCGCCGGCAAGGGAGCCTCGCAGTTGGGGCAGGTGGCGCGGATGGTCTCGCGCCAATCCTTCTCGGAGAGATGCTTGTCCTCCTCGGCCATTGCCGCGTGAGCCCACACCTCTTCCACCGAGCGGCTGGCCTGCGCCGCCGACATCTCCACCCCCAGGTCGGGGGCGCAATCCTTGCACAGGCCCCGTTTGGTGTTCCAGCAGGACTTGCGGCAGACCCAGGCGGAGCAGCGGGGACACTGGACGAACTTGGGGCGCACATCTTCGATGGCCTCGGCAAGCGCCGCGTCGCGCGCCCGCTGCCAGCCGGCGGAGCGCGCCCGTTCGCCCAGACTGGCCGCCGTGTTGAAGATGCCCCCGAACAGGCCGCCGGCCGTGTCCAACGCCTCGGCAATGGTGCCGGTGGACCAGGCGACAAAGCGGGTGCGGTAGGCGTTGCCGCAACGATTGCAGGTGAACTCGAACTGGAAGCCGCGGTCGGTGCTGAGGTCGCTGACGTTCTGCGAGAACTCGATCGTCTCATCCATAACAGGATACGCTCCTCTGAGGAAGAAGTCACAGGGGACGCCCTATATTATAGCCATCCCCCATCCGGTGTCAAGCCTGGCCTGGTGTAGGGCAACTACGAGCAGTTGTCCTACATAGGGATGGCTACGCCACCACCGCGACCCCATCCGCCGCCTGGCCGACAATGGCGGACGGGCGGCGGTCGAAGCGGTCCCGGTAGGCGCGCTCCAGGTGGGCCACCAGGTCCGCGACGGCATCCTGCGCCGCCAGGGCGACGATGCAACCGCCGAAGCCCGCGCCGGTGAGGCGCGCGCCGTAACAACCCTCCACCTGCCAGGCCGCCTCGACCAGGGTGTCCAGTTCCGGCGCGCTGACCTGGTAATCGTCACGCAGGCTCTCGTGGCTGCGGCGCAGCGCCGCCCCCACCCCCGCCAGGTCGCCCGCGCGCAGCGCCGCCACCGTCTCATGCACGCGGGCGTTCTCGCCGACGACGTGGCGCGCGCGGCGACGCAGCACCTCCGGCAAGAGAGGTTCCAACCGCGACAGGTCGGCGGGGGAGACATCGCGCAGAGCCCGGATATCGGGCAGGTGGGCGCTGAGCAGGCGCACCGCCTCCTCACACTCCTGGCGGCGCTGGTTGTAGGCGGAAGCGGCCAGCGCCCGCCGCACCCCTGTGTCGGCCACGACGATGGACAGGCCCGCCGGCAGCGGCACCGGTTCCACCGCCAGGGTGCGACAGTCCAGCAGCAGGGCATGGCCAGCCCGCCCCCAGGCGCAGGCCATCTGGTCCATGATCCCGCAGCGCACACCGACGTAGAGGTTCTCGGCCCGCTGACAGAGCAGCGCCGTCTGCGTGCGGTCAAGACCAAATCCGCCCAGGCTGCGCCAGGCCCAGGCGAAGGCCATCTCCACCGCCGCCGACGAGGAGAGCCCCGCCCCAGGCGGCACGTCGGAGGTGAGCGCTGCCTGAAGCCCCGTCACCGGCAGGCCAGCCTCCTGCAACGCCCAGGCCACGCCGCGCGGATAGTCGGCCCAGTCGCCGCCGCGGGGAGGAACGGGGTCCAGCGGGAAACTCGCCTCCTCGCCCAGATCGAGCGCGGCCACACGGGCCAGCGGTTCCTCGAGGGAGGCGACAGCCAGCCAGGCGGCGCGATCCAGCGCCACCGGCAGGACAAAGCCGTCGTTGTAGTCGGTGTGCTCGCCGATGAGGTTCACCCGGCCCGGCGCGCGCACCAGCCGCTCCGCCGGACGGCCGAAACGGGCGGAAAAACCATCTAGGGCTCGCTCTCGCATTCCTCCTCCAGACCGATCAGGTCGGGCAGCAATCCTTCTTCCACCAACGCCCGCGCCAGCCGCGGCCAGTCGGCTGAGGCCACCAGCGCCGTCGTCGGCCCCAGCACCTCACGGATGAGGTGACGGGTCGCAGGGGCGGTGGTCAGCCGCCGCAGCAGCGCCTCGTCCCGCACGCGCAGCAGGATGCCCCGTTCCAGGCGCACCTCCGCGCCGTGCTGTGACCAGCGCTGCAGGACCGCCCGAAGGTTGTGGGGCACCTTGCCACCGCTGGCCTGCTCCAGGAAGGCCATCACACGCTCCGGCGCGATGGACTGCTGACGGGCACGGGTCAACGAGTCGGGGGTTAGCCGATAGATGTAGAGGTCACCGCTGCGCTCCCAGCGCGCCACGCGGCTCAGTTGGAAGCGCTCGTAGCGGCGGGCGGCAGGCACGCGGATGGTCAGGTCGGAAGCGATGGCCAGCGGCGGGGGAGGCGGGGGTTCTTCCTGCGCGGCTTCGGCCAGTCCCAGGAAGCGGGCGCCAGCGGGAGAGAGGCGAAAGGAAATCGCCCCGATTCCCGAAGTCCCGTGGGCCTCGGGTGTCTGAAAACCCAGGTCGGTCAGGCCCAGCCAGGCCAGCGGACCGGTGATGTAGTAGCGGATGAGCGCCCCTTCGACCGCGTCCCAACTCTCGAAGCCGCTCAGGTAGGCGCCGCTGGCAGCATCGCGGATGTACCAGGCAGAGTAATCGCCATCGGGCCGCTGGAAGTCGGGCGCGGCCTGTTTGATCGCCGCTGCCAGGTCCGTCAGAGCATACCACTCGCCCGGGCGACAGGCGGTAAGGAAGTGCAGGAAGGCCTGGCGCGTCCGTAGCGGATCATTGCGCCAGGAGCCGGTGTCGTCGAAGCGCAGGGTCGGCACGTGACGCAGGTCGTTCCAGGTGGGGTCATCCCGCCAGGCACCGGCCAGGGCGTCGCGTTGCTGCTGGGCAGGGGCCTGCAGCCAGACCGTCGCCACGGTAGGGTTGGGCCGCAGGTGGCCATTGGCGCTCAGCCGCAGCCAGTCGAGTCGTTGGGCCAGATGGCGGAGGAATGCCAGCCGGTCCGGATCCGGCTGTCTCAGATGGCGCCGCAGCGCCGTCTCCGCCGCGGCCGGCCACGCGCCATCGGCGCGCGGGCGCACAGCGTGAGACTGGAGGCAGGCCAGCAGCGTGCAGCCATCATCCAGCAGCGTATCGTCAGCGGGCTGCACCACAGGCGGGGGCGTGGTCGGCGAGAGGCGCAGGGGAGAAGCGGGACGGGCCGGCAGGTGCTGCGCCAGTTCCGCCGGCAGCACCGCCACCTCGATGAGCCCCTCTGGACGCTCCTCCACATCCCGGAAGAGCAGCCCGCGGTACCACAGCCCCTCAGCGGGAGATGTCGGATGTTCCCAGGGACGCAGTCGCTCCAGACGGGCCGGCCCCATCCTCTGCACCTCGCCCCAACGGCGGGTGAAGGTGAGCCACGGGATGGCCTGCTCTGCCGCCAACAGGTCACTCAGTGCGGCCCGCTCCGCCTCGTTCAACGCTGTCCAGGCGGCGAGCACCCCCTCTGGCCGGGCCATGTGGCTGGCCAGCGCCCCAACCGCCTGAGGGGAATGCGGGTCGGGCAGATCGGCCCCCCAGAAGCGGGCAATGGCCGCCCGGCGGATCGGCTCACAGCGGACCAGGAGTTCTTCAAGCGTGCGCATCACGGCTTCTCGCCACGAATTTCACGAACGGAACGAGCAGAGATTGCGCCCAAACCTGCGGGAGGGCAGGCAGTTAATGGATCGCCAGCCTTCCCACGGACGCCGAACCTGCGTCAGGGCCGTTGTCAATTCCAGCAAACGGGCTATAATCTTCCACGGGAGGAAGTATGAACGAACGACGCCTGCCTGCCCGCACGGGTGATCAGCCCTCGCCGCCAACGGTGCCGGCGGAACCCAATGTGGTGATCTCCTGGCTGAAGGAATTGGTCCGCCAGGCGCGCCTGGCCTGGCGATTGTTCTGGGACCCCCGCGTCCCGTGGTGGACAAAAACCATCCCGCCAGCAACCCTGCTGTACATCTTCTCGCCTGTGGACATCCTTCCAGATGTGGCCCTGGGCCTGGGGCAGTTGGACGACATCGCCATCTTCTTGCTGGGCGTCAAACTGTTCGTCGAACTATGCCCCACCGACCTGGTACATGAGCACCTGAAGGCGTTAGGAGCGAAGATCGAGGAGTGGCCGGAAGAAGAAGCCCCAGAAGCCGCCCCAGAGATCATCGAGGGAGAGTTCCAGGTCACACCCCCCCTCGACGACTCTACCCCCACCGAGGAGTAGGAGCCACGCGCCGCTTCGCCCCTGACCCACCGATGGTCTTCCCTTACCGTGTTGATCGAAGACTCGCCCGAAACGGCCGAAGAGAGTCAGCGGATTGAGCGGATGAAGCAGATTTGTCTACAGAAATCCGCTGAATCTGCTCAATCTGCTGACCGATTCCTCGCTTTCGGCACTCTGAACCAGGAACAACACTCAAGAGGGAGGCTACCGGACCCACCGAAGGAGATGATACCCAAGGGGCAGCCGTTGTCAAGTCAATAGAGAAGGACAGGGTATGAACAGCAAGACGGTGAACGTTCCGGCCATCAGTTGTCACCACTGCGTGATGACCATTCAGCGTGAACTGAGCAAGTTGGAGGGTGTGCGGCGGGTTGAGGCGGACGCGCAGACAAAACAGGTGACGGTGGAGTGGGAGCCGCCGGCCAGTTGGGAGCAGATCGCCGCCCGCCTGACCGAGATAGATTACCCGCCCGCCTGACCCTCCTCATCTCCGGAGGTTCGGATGCGCCAGCGGTTTTGGCGGGGTCTCTGGGGACTGCTCCTGGCCGCCGCCCTGCTCCTGGCGGCAACGCCAGTGTACGCTGCCCCGCCTCCCCAGAGCGGCGTGGTGCATGTCGTGGCCTGGGGCGAGACGCTCTCCGGCATCGCCCAACGGTACGGCACCACCGTGTCGGCCATCTGCGCCGCCAACGGTATCGCCGATCCCTCGCGCATCTTCGCCGGGCAGCGGCTGCTCATCCCCGGCAGCGCGTCCGTCGCTGCGCCCGCCGCCGCCACACACGTGGTCCAGCCAGGGGAAACGCTGTTTCGCATCGCCCTGCGCTACAACACCACCACGCAGGCCCTGGCGGAACTGAACGGCATCACCGACCCCAGCCGGCTGCTTGCCGGCCAGCGGCTGGTCATTCCCGGCAGCGCGACCGCCCCCTCGGTCTCCTACCAGCCGGTCCACGCCTCAAGGACCCACACCGTGCAGTGCGGCGAGACGCTCGCCGGCATCGCCAACCGGTATGGCGTCTCGCTGTGGACGCTGGTGCAGACCAACAACATCGCCAACCCGTCGCTGATCCTGCCAGGCCAGGTGTTGGTGATTCCCGAGAGCGGCAGTCTGGCCTCGACCGCGCCCGCCAGTTCCACCGGCGGCAAGCGCATCCTGATCGACATCTCCGAGCAGCACCTCTACGCCTATCAGGGAGATGTGCTGATCTACTCCTTCGTCGCCTCCACCGGCATGCCGGGGCGCGGAACACGCACCGGCACCTTCCAGGTGCTGGACCGCATCCCCAACGCCTACGCCTCGACCTGGGACTTACAGATGCCCTACTGGTTGGGCATCTACTGGGCGGGACCGTTGGAGAACGGCATCCACGCGCTGCCCATCCTCTCCAACGGACAACGGCTCTGGGAAGGGTACCTGGGGACGCCGGTCTCCTACGGCTGCATCATCCTGGGAACGGAACAGGCGCGGCTGCTCTACGAGTGGGCAGAGATCGGCACGCCGGTGGTCATACAGCCGTAAAGGGGAGCGGCTGGACGATCACCACGCTGATGTTGTCTTTCCCCCCGGCGCGGTTGGCCGCCGCCACCAGCCGTTCGCAGGCCTGTTGTGGGCCGGCGCAGGCGCGCCAGATGCTCCAAATCTGCTCGTCGGGCAACATGCCGCTCAGCCCGTCGGAGCAGAGCAACAGCGCCTCGCCGGGGAGCAGGTGACGCTCGAACAGGTCCACCTCAACGCGCGGCTTATCGCCGATGACGCGGTAGATGACGTGCCGCTGGGGATGGGTGGCCGCCTCCTCGCGGGTGATCTGGCCGGTGGCGACCATGCGCTCGACCAGCGAATGGTCGGTGGTGATCTGGACGATGCCGTCGGGGCCGAGACGGTAGGCGCGGCTATCGCCGACGTTGGCGATGGTTGCCGTGTCGCCGACGAGCAGCGCCGCGACGAGGGTGCAGCCCATATCGTTCCCCGCCGCCTGGCGCCGCTGGTGGACCTCCCCATTGGCGGCCTGTACCGCTGCGGTCAGCCACTCACCCGCGGGAGGTAGCGGCCGACCGGCCGCTGCAGCAGAGAGGAGATCGAGGGCCGCCTGTTCAGCGATGGTGCGCACGGCGATCTGGCTGGCCACATCCCCCGACTCATGTCCCCCCATCCCGTCGGCGACGACGAACAACCCGACCGGCATGCTGACCGAGCCGAAGACAGTGGTCATCTCCAGGCTCAGCAGGCAGTCCTCGTTGAGCGCGCGGGTCTGCCCCACGTCAGAGCGCCGACCGACAACAAAAGTGACGCCGCTGGGGCGACGCTGCTCCTCCAGCATCGTCTTCAGGGCCCCGGCGAGGGCTTCTGCGGTCAGGGTGGACTGCGGCGAGAGCGTGTCGGAGAAGAAGGCCGCCACCGGCGCAGGCAACCCGGTCACCCCGTGCCACTGACCGGTCAGAAGATAGAGCAACGTCCTTACCAGTCCGCGCACGTCCCCGGCAAAACGAGGGTCAGCAGCGGTGCGTCCGGCTACGGGGAGCAGAGTGGCTGCGGCGAACCGGGCCCAGCGCGCTGTCCGCCCCTCCACGACGATGCTCTCGGGCCCCGTCTCGCCCAGGACAACCCCGTGGCGGTGCAGCGCTTCCAACCCCTGCGCCAGGGCGATCCCCCACTCCAGCACCCCGTGCAGCCCTTGTCCGCCAGAGAGGGTGGCGGCAGAGGGAGGGATGAACTCTGCCTCCACCAGATAGCGGCGCGGTGGGCCGTAGGGGGCTTCGACGAAGAAGGCATAGGGCAGGAGCAACGCCGGGTGATCCAATCCAAGTTGCAGAAGCCGCTCTTCGGCAGCAAAGGCTTGCGGATCGGCGCTCTCACGGACGGCATAGCGCAGGTAGAACGGCATCACACCGGTGACGTCAGAGCCACAGGTCGGGCAGAAGCGCTCGGCCAGGTTTGTCAGGTCGGTGCGGCACTCCGGGCAACGCCGGATGGGGGTGGTATCGTCAACCAGGTAGACGTTCTGGTGCTCGTCGCTGGAGCGAAGCGCCACCACCACGTACCGACCCTGGCCCAGCAGTGCGCCCTTTGGCAGGGGGGCAAAACTGACGCTGGCCCCCGGCAACGGTTGGGTGGCTCTACCCGCGGACTTCATCGCCGCGCCTCCTCCGTCTCAGCGCGAAAGATGAACTCGACGCCGCCGATCCCCAGCCGGCAGCCGTCATACAGGACGTTGCGCCCCGTGCGCTGTCCATCCACATACACGCCGTTGGTCGAAGAGAGGTCCTCAACGATCCAGCGGCCAGCCTGTTGAAAGAGCCGGGCGTGACGACGGGAGACCGTCTCCCAGGCGGGAAACTGGCGGGTGACGACCAGGTCACAGTCAACAGCGCGCCCGACGACTGTCCCGTTCGGCTCCAGCCGAAAGCGATGAGAGCCGCCCGGCAGGGCGCTGCTCTCCAGGCAGGCGCCGGTCATTGGCCCGGCAAGGGGTGCTGTGGGGGAGACCTTCTCGCCACGCGGCGCGGAGGGGCGGGCTTTTCCGGCCCGCGCCGCCCAGACGAGCAGGCTGATCGCCAGGGCTATGAGCAACGGCGCAGCGCCCAGGCCCACCAGCGGCCAGTTGGCTTCCAGAAAAGAGAGGGCGCGCTCCCCCAGCGAGGGGACAGCGGTAGCAAATGGCGTCGGCGGAGGGATGGGCGTGGGCGGCGCAGGGGGCGGGAGGGGAGCAGGTGGCGTCGGCGCAACCCACAAGAGCGACGGCCCCGCTACGGCAGACAGCATCCCCGCGGCGATGAAGAGGCCGCAACCGGCCATTCTCATCGTGATGGCCATTCCTGACCCTCTCAGGGGCAACAACAGAGGCGCAGTCGCACTGCGCCCCTAAGAGAAACAGGCTGGGGGCGGAGGATTCGAACCCCCACATATGGATCCAGAGTCCACTGTCCTACCCTTAGACGAGCCCCCAAAGTCGGCGGAAATCCCCCGGCTCTTCGAGGCTTATTCTACCATAGTTTGCGTTCTCGGCAAGTGGAGCGCCCGGATGCGCTCCCCATCGGCCTCGAAACGCAAGCGCCCATCTCCGCTGCCGTGCTCGACCAGGTCCAGAACATCCGCCCGGGTGGCCCAGCGGAAGTTGGGCAGGCCGCGCAGGATCGTCAGCACCTCCGACAACGGCGCCCACCCCTCTTCGTCCAACACCAGCCCGAACCGTTCCGGCTGGTGGCGCAGGATGAGCAGCAGGAACTTGCTCAGTTTGACGCGTCTCGTCTCCGGCCTCACGGGGTACTGCCTTCCTTCGCATCATCCCGGTAGTGACAGCCGCGGCTGACGCGGTTGTGCCGCGCCGCCTCGGCCACGATCAACGCCGCCTGCACGGCGTGGCGCAGGCCGATCAGGGCGTCGTTCAGACGGGTGGCGCGATAGAAGTCCTCGATCTCCTGCTTGAGGTGTTGCAGGTCGTGCAGAGCGCGGGTCAGCCGTCGCGCCGAGCGGGCCAGGCCCACGTAGTGCCACATCGTGTACTGGATGGTGCGCATGTCCCGCCAGATCAGCGCCGGGTCGCTCTCCTCATCCCCACCCGGCTCCTCCCACGGTGGCACGTCGTCTGGGCTGACAACCGGCAAGGCTCCGCACGCGACGATGTCCCGCGCCGCCCGGTCTCCCCACACCAATCCCTCCAACAGTGACGTGCTCGCCAGACGGTTAGCGCCGTGCAGTCCGGTGCAGGCGACCTCGCCCACAGCATACAGGTTCTCCACCGTGGTTCGCCCCCACTCGTCGGTCCACACCCCGCCACAGAAGTAATGCGCCGCTGGCACGACCGGGATGGGTTGCCGGGTGATGTCCAGGCCCAACGCCAGACAGCGGGCATAGATGGTGGGGAAGCGCTCGCGGATACGTTCCGCAGGCAGGGCTGAGGCGATGTCCAGGAGGACATAGGGGTAGTCGTGTTCGATCATCTCCTGATGGATGGCCCGGGCGACCACGTCGCGCGGGGCCAGATCGCCCCACTGTGGTGCGTAGCGGGCCATGAAGGGGCGGCCATCGGGGGTCAGCAGCCGGCCCCCCTCGCCACGCACCGCCTCGGAGATGAGAAAGCCCTCTCCGCCCGGCACGGCCAGGGCGGTGGGATGAAACTGGACATACTCGGCGTTGATCACCCGCGCTCCGGCGCGGTAGGCCATCGCCAGCCCGTCCCCGCGCGCCCCCTCAGGGTTGGTGGTATGACGGTAGATACGGCCCAACCCACCGCTGGCCAGCACTGTGGCCCCCGCCAGGTAACGGTGGACCGTGCGGCTGTCGTGCTCGAAGACATACGCGCCGTGGCAGGAGATGGGGTCATAGACCGAAAGGGGGTTCCGGGCGTGGTGCGGAAAGGTGATCAGGTCCACCGCCGTGGCTCCCGTGACCAGGCGGACGTTCGGCTGCTGGCGTAGCAGCGCGACCAGCGCCTGGATGATCGCGCTACCGGTGGCATCGCCGACGTGCAGGATGCGCGGGCGGGAGTGCGCCCCCTCCCGGCCGAAGGCCAGCCGTCCATCGGCTTCGCGGTCGAAGGGGACGCCTGCGGTCTCGATCAGCAACTGCTGCACCAGGCGAGGCCCTTCCTCCGCCAGCAGGCGGGCGGCTGGGGGATGGCTCAGTCCTGCCCCGGCGGCCAGGATATCCTTCACCAACAGGTCAGCGCTGTCCTCCTCCCCCAGGGTGACAATGCCACCCTGGGCGTAGCGGGTGTTGCTCTCCTCCGCCTCGCTGGCGCGGTTGACGACCACCACCTGCCGCTGGCGATCCTGTGCCAGCCGCAGCGCCGCCGTCGCGCCGGCAATGCCGCAACCGATGACCAGCGCGTCGCACTGCACCACGTTCACCGGCCCACCTCCAGCATGCGCTCCAGCGCCAGCCGCGCCAGGTCGGCCACCTCCGGCGGCACGGTCACCGGGTTGATCAGTTCCCCACGCATCAGTCCCTCCAACACCCGCCCCAGGCTCTCCAGAGTGATCATCCCCATCGTCCGGCAATGGTACGGTTCAGCGGCGAGGTGATCAATGAACTGCTCTGGATGCTCGTTCTTCAGCCGATTGACCAGGTTGCCTTCGGTGCCGATGGCCCACGCCGTGCCCGGCGGCGATTCCTCCACCCGACGGATGATGTAAGAGGTGGAGCCGACCTCGTCGGCCAGGTCCACCACCTCCATCGTGCACTCCGGGTGGACGATGACGCGGATGTCGGGCCTGCGCTCGCGCCAGGCCAGGACGTGTTCGGGCCGGAAGCGCTGGTGGACATAGCACCAGCCACGCCAGAGCACCACCTTCGCGCGGCGCACAGCCTCCGGGTCATTCCCCCCGTACGGCTGCCGGGGGTTCCACAGGACCATTTCCTCCAACGGGATGCCCAGTCGCCGCGCCGTGTTGCGGCCCAGGTGCTGATCGGGGAAGAAGAAGACCCGCGGCCGGCGCTCCAGCGCCCAGCGCAGCACCGCCCCGGCGTTGGAGGAGGTACAGACCACGCCGTCATGTTGACCACAGAAGGCCTTCAGGTCAGCCGCAGAGTTGACGTAGGTGACCGGCGTCACCTCCTCCAGGGGCAGGAGTTCGCCCAACTGCGCCCAGGCCCACTCCACCAGCGGCAGGTCGGCCTTCTCCGCCAGCGCGCAACCAGCCTCTATCTCCGGCAGCAGGACCGTCTGTCCGGGCTGGGCCAGGATGGCTGCGGTCTCAGCCATGAAGTGCACACCACAGAAGACGATATACTCCGCATCCCGACAGCGGGCAGCGTCCCGCGCCAGTTGCAGGGAGTCGCCGCGGAAGTCGGCGAACTGGATGACCTCATCCCGCTGGTAGTGGTGGCCGAGGATGACCAGCCGGTCACCGAGGGCGGCGCGCATATCCCGTATCGCAGACTGCGGCTCGCGGATGGCGATCCGTGAGCCGCCAGACTCCACCTCCAGGCTGATGTCCAGCGCAGGCGCAGAGTGGGTCAGCGCGCCGATGGAGATGAAGTCCACCCCCGTGGCGGCGATAGCCGCGACCCGTTCCAGGCTGACCCCGCCGGAGGCCTCCAGTGGGACCCGACCAGCGGTCAGTTCCACCGCCTGACGCATCTCCTCCAGGCTCATGTTGTCGAGCATAATGCGGTCCACCCTCGCGACCAACGCCTCGCGCAGTTCGTCCAGGCTCTTGACCTCCACCTCCAGCGGCAGGTCGGGGCGGGCGGCGCGGGCGCGCGCGACGGCGCCGGTCAGCGATCCGGCGGCGGCGATGTGGTTGTCTTTGACCAGGAGCATGTCGTAGAGACCGAAGCGGTGGTTCTGTCCGCCGCCCATGCGCACGGCGTACTTCTCCAGGAAGCGGTAACCAGGATGGGTTTTGCGGGTGTCCAGAATGACGGCAGAGGTGCCAGCCACCGCGTCCACAAAGGCGCGGGTGAGGGTGGCGATACCGGAGAGGCGCTGGAGGAAATTGAGTGCGGTACGTTCGGCAGCCAGCAGGCTGCGCGCGGGGCCATCCACCTCGGCCACGATGTCAACCGGCTGGACGCGGTCGCCATCGGAGACGTGCGCCGTCACGCGGATGGCGGGGTCCACACGGGCAAAGACGGCCTCTGCCAGCGGCAACCCCGCAATTACCCCCGCAGCCTTGGCGACGATGCGCCCGTGCAGGAGCAGGTCCGCGGACAGCACAGCCTCAGAGGTCGCATCACCAGGGCCGATGTCCTCGGCGATGGCCCGCTCAATAAGCGGCGCAGCAGCAGCCAACAGGGAGGTTGAGGGGCCGAGGATCACGCCCGCGCGCGCCAGGTGGGCCTGAGCCGCCTCCAGGATGCGCGCGTGGTCGAAGGCCAGCGGCGGGAGAGCGGAGAGCGGCCACCAGCGCGCCTCCGCCGCATCATCCCCGGCGCGGGGCTCGCACGGGCCCGTGAGGCGCGCCAGGTAAGCCACACTGATCACCCGCCCACGCGGGTCGCGGTCCACATCGCCGAACGCGGCGAACTGTTCCAGGGGGATGCCGCGCAGGCCGGTTTCCTCTTCCAGTTCCCGAGCGGCCGCCTGCTCCAGTGACTCACCGATCTCGACGAAGCCGCCGGGAATCGCCCAATCCCCCTGGAAAGGCGGGGCTTTGCGGCGCACCAGCAGCACGCGCGGCTCATCCGCAAGCCCCGCGAAGATCACAACGTCCACCGTCACCGATGGGCGGGGGTAATCCTCCAGAGACATCGCCCACCTCCTCGCCGGAAATTATAGCCGGTTGGCGGGAGAGGGCAACTGAGGGGTTTGAGGTTTCAAGGTTTCAGGTTTCAGGTTCCCTTCAACCTGAAACCTGGAACCTTCAGCAGGAATCCGTCAGCACGCACGGGTCCCGCAGCACGCTCTGCACCTCGATCACCGGCACCCGCACCGTGTCCCCAGGGTTCGGATCCGCATACTCATACGCACACCACGGCCCCTCCCCCGTCGTGATCACCGCCCACGACGTGTAGTACCACGTCGGATTCCCAAACTGCCGCAGGTCCAGCGGATGCCACCCCTCCTCGTGCGCCACCCACGTGTACGCCCCCTCTCCAATCCGTCCGTACCACTCCCCCGGCTGGTTACACACCCCCGCCGGCGGCGTGCAGTCCTGGTGCGGCACCGACCCAGGCGGCGGCCCGCCCCATTCCGCGTGACACCCGCACTCGCTCCACTCCGTCCCCACGCGCTCCCACGCCTCCCACTTCACCGCCCACTCCACCGCCCACGTCGTCGCCACTCGCACCTGGTACGCCGCCATATCCCATTCCCCATCCCCAGACGGCACCTGCTCACAACACCCGTTCACCCGCTCGCTGTAGTTCATCATGTTGCACGCCTCCTCCCGCGGCAGGAAGCGCGGCCCGTTGTGCGGCAAGCCCCACGAGGAGGTCTCGTAGATGTGCGTCACGTTCGTGCTCCCACACACCATCCCCGGTATCGGCCCATAACCATAGTTCTGCCCCACGTTCCACGCCCGCTCGTTGAAGTCCCAACACGTCGGCGGCACCGGCCCCAGATCGTTCCCGTTCGGCTGATCCGCCCGCACCCGCCGCCAGCGCAGCCCCACCCGGAAGTTCCGCACGTCCCCAGGCTCCGGCTCCTCATCCGGCTCCCGCTGCGGCCACGCCGCCGGCTCCGACCAGCAGCCCGCCTCGTACCCCGGCCCGTTGGGGGCGCACAACTCCGGCGGCGTGTAGGCCGGATAGTCCTGCAACGTCAGCCTCCCAGGTTCCCCCGACTCGTAGGGCGCTGGCAGCGGCGCACCCATCGCCACCAGCCAGCGCGGGAAGGGGTCCACCTGCACCCGGTGCGGCGGCACGCGCGCCGATACCCACAGGGAAAAGGCCCACTCGTCCCCGTCATCCCCGTCGCAGTCCGTCAGGCCAAAGCCGGGACCCCCGCTGTGGACCGGCGGGGCGCACGGCGGCGTCGGTGGACTCTCGCCAGGCGGCTGTGCGGGAGTCTCGCACTCGCTCGCCGCCTGGCAGGTCAGGTCCGTCACCAGCCAGACGTTGCCGTTCTCCTGCACCAGCGTGCAGCCCGTGGCGTACCCTGACGAGCAGGTGGGCACCCGCATGCACTCCCAGCAGTAGACGCCGGGGGAAAGCTCCCAGCTGCCCGGCGGAGGCGTCGGTGCGGGCGTGCCCGATGGCCCCGGCGTCCCCGATGGCGGTGGGGACGCCGGCGGCGGCTCTGACGGCGGTGGCTCCGACGGCGGCGGCGGTGGTGGCGGCGGCTCCGCCGTCGGCGGCGTCCCCGGACCGCTGCCGCTGCAAGAGGAGGAGCAAATGGCAACTCCATAGTCCCCCACAGTACAATTCGCACAACCAGGAATGCCACAGGCATTAGGGCAGGGGATACCCTGACACCCTGGAGCCGGCTGGATACCAAACGGTGGAGCCGCCACTGTCTGCGTCGCCCCGGCCATGAGAACCAGGAGCGCCATCACTCCCACGCCGATCAGGATGAGCAAATACCGCCTCATACCCCTCACCTCCTGCTACTGTGGCGGTGGAACATAATCCACAACCTCAACCTGCTTCCAGTGGCCGACGAAGGGGTCATATCGCATTCGGATCAAGAACAACCCAAGGCTATCCCGATGCTCCTGACGCAAAAGCTCGCCGGTCCGGTAATCGTACTCGCTGTATGTCCCGTTCTCACATCTGACCCCCAGCGTACACTCCAGACCGTCTGCACTCCAGTCTTGAACCTGAAACTGGCAAGTCTCCCATTCCAAAAACGCAGGCTGTTGTATCCCCCGACGGTAATTGTTGATCTGCTCAAGAGTCATCGTTGTCACAGTGGTGTTCCACTCGTAGCGCGCCCGCTCCAGCGCGTCATAATCCGGTGGCTTGCTCTCGACAATCGCAGCGCGGGACGCAGCCCCAGATAACCACCACCAATCTTCTACCGTCTCCCTGACCCCCTCCGGTGGCCACCAGCGGCCCTCGGCATCCTGCGTCATCTGGTCGCTCCACCAGGCAGGAAACGCTGGCGTCGCTGTCGGCGTCGGGCTGACCAGCCCCTCCCACCACACCGTCGGCGTCGCCGTCGGCAACACCGGCGTCGCGCTGGGCACCGGGCTGGCCGTCGGCGTCGGATTCCACGGCTCGGCGGAGCGATCCCCTGCGGCCAGCACCGCCACCACCGCTGCCCCCACAACCACCACCAGACCCACGCCCATCAGCACCCACGCCGCCGGCGTCAGCCGCCGGTACCACGGGCGCTGCTTCGGCGATACCTTGAACGTCGGCTTGTACTCTGTCATCTTCCACCTCCTCAAATGGGCCACTATTATAACACATCCCAATTCCCAGTGATCCGTCTCACTCCCTCATCTGCTCTGCCCCGTGCGCGGCCTCTGCCACACCCTGCACGGGACGGGTGATGCGCCGAATGCCCAGGAACGTGCGCAGGAAAGGCGTGCGCACGCTCACCCGCCCCTCCACCACCGCCAGCCGCCCGCGCGTGTAGACGGCATCCACCACAAACGCCCCGCCGGTCAGGTCGTCCGCCACCTGCTGCGCCACCAGCAGCGCCTCCGGGCGCAGCCGCACCTCCTCCCAACCGGCAAAGTAGTCCACGTCCACCAGTTTCCCCGCCTCCTGCGCCGCCAGGTCCGCCGCGTTCTGCGCGATCACCACCCCCGCCGCTGCATTCCCCAGGTCGTAGGCCGTCCCCAGCACCAGCAACAGCAGCGGCATGATGATCAACAGCATCACCACAAACGACTGACCGCGCTCGGAGAGGGGTGACTTGGGGGTTTCAGGTTGCTCTGACCTCTCGCTCATTCTTCCCACCTCGACTTGTACGGCTCGATGTTCAGACTCACCCGCGCGCGGATGGGGACGTAAGAGCCGGGATAGAACCAGTCCACCAGCGGCAGGTGGTCCACCCGCACGTTGTAGCCGGTCTCGCAGACGAACACTCGCCCGCGGCCCCACACCGTCTCCGCATAGGCGCGCACCCCCAACCCGTTCGGGTTGACCGACGGGGTGGCCAGCGCCGTCTCCACCGCCGTCTCCTGGGCCTGCAACAGCCCGCGACCCGCGGCCAGCGTCTCCACGCCGGCGCGAGCGCAGTTCCGCGCCGCCGCCACGACCATCACCTTCGCCGGCTGTACCTGGCTGACGAACAGCACCAGACCAAAGATCAGCGCCAACAGCAGCACGACCAGCAACAGGGGCACCAGGTCGGACATCGCTCCTCCTTAGCCACGGACCACGGACGACGGACCACGGACGACTGTGGTCTGTGGTCTGTCGTCTGTGGTCTATCGTCTGCCGTCTGTCGTCCGTGGTCTCTACTCGTACTCCGCCGGCGGGCCGGGGTAGAAGTCCTCCCAGCGCTGGAAGGAGCCGGCCCCCAACTCCGCCAGGCCGCCGAACAGCGTGCGCATCGCCCCGCGCACCACCACCCGCAGCGAGCGCCGCGGCCGGTCGGGGACCACCTCTGTCACCCGCCCCGCCTGGTCAGGGTTGACCCCCCACCAGGCGGCCAGGTCGGAGCCGGCCTGGGCATAGCCCCACTCCGGCCCCAGCGCCGACCGCCCGCCGACCAGCGCCGCCTGCTGCGCCGCCAGCACCGCGCCGGCGCGACGAATGCCCACCACGCCGGTGATGACGATGGCCACCACCAGCAGCCAGAAGAAGAACTGCCCCACGATCCAGTCGGTCTTGCCCATTGCACCCCCTGGGGAGTTCGGGGTTTCAGGTGGTTTCAGGTTTCAGGTGGTTTCAGGTCACAGGTCAACAGAACCTGAAACCCTGAAACCTGAAACTCCCCTCCTACTGTCCCCAATCAAGCGGGACGTTCTCGATCTGCGAGCCTGTCCTGTTGGCCAGGTCAATGATGCGCGGCCCGAGGATGGCAGCCACGGCGATGACCAGCGCCACCCCCACCGCCACCAGGATGACCTCGATGGCCAGGCGGGACAGCCCTTCCTGCCGCTCTACCCACGTCTCCTCTGCGGGCCACAAAGCATCCCGCACCCGGCTCCTCAGCCAGCAGTACCCGTACAGCAGTTTCTCGTTCATCCCTTACCTCCTTGGAAAATGGTTTCAGGCTTCAAGGTTGCAGGTTTCAGGCTGCAACCTGAAACTCTCCTTACAGTCCCCCCAGGCTGCTGATCACCGTCCACAGCGCCGGGCCACCGACCAGGGCGAAGATGACGATCAGCGTCGTCGCACTGACCACGTAGGTCATCTGCTGGGTGTTGTCCTGCCCCTGCTGGCGCAACTGCCGCCGCTGCTCGTGCAGGGCAGAGTCGGTGTGCGCCTCCAGCACCATCCCTACCTCGCCCCCCTCCGCCAGCACCGCCAGCAGGTCGCCGCACAGGTTCACCAGCGGCTCACACATCCCGTTGCGTTCGATCACCGCCCGCAACCCCCGCTCCAGGTCCGCCGTGATGTCGTAGACGTGCAGCGCCCGGTACATCTCCCTCACGAACGGCCCCCCAGGGCGCGAGGTCAGGTAGCGCAGCGCCGCCACGAACGTCCGCCCTGAACGGACGTAGACGCGCAGTTCCGGCACCTTGTACCCCATCTCCAGGATGATCTGCCGCCGGCGTTTCTCCGCTGCGTCCGCCAGTTCATTGTCCGGGTCCACGAAGCCGATCACCCCGGCCAGCAACCCCACCAGCGCCACCACCGCCGGCCAGTGGAGCGCCAGGGTGATCAACCCCACGAAGACCAACCCTCCCAGGGCGAAGAAGGCCGCGGTGAGCAGCTTCGCCGCCCACAGCGTCTCCAGGTTCCAGAAGCGCGCCCCCGGCGTGGGCGCGACAGCCTCGCCGGGCGCCCAGTACCAGTCCGCCTGCTTCAACAGCCGGAGGTAGCGGGCGTTGAGGCCGCCCCGCCAGGTCGTGTCCTCCACTCCCCTGCCCTGGAACCAGGCCGCCAGGCCCGCCACGGCAGCAGAGAAGAAACCCACCCTGCCACCCTGGGGCTGTTGCACCGTCGGCGCCTGCGGCCGCACCACCCTGGGCTGCGTCAACCCGGCCCAGATCATCAGGAAACTCAAGCCGCCAATGAAGCCGAGGATTATTTCCACGGTTCACCTCCCTTGAGCGTCCGCTCTGCCGCGTTCCAGCATCACCCGCTCCACCACCAGCCCCCGCCCGGCGGTGCGGTGGGAGTGGACGTAGGCCACCACGGTCAGCGCCGCCGCCACCACCGCCACCACCTGGCCCAGCAGCGAGGTGAAGAACTCCGTCCCATACCCCACGCCGCCGGTGAGCAGCGTCGCCAGACGCAGCAGCAGCATGATCGCCCACGGCCCGGCAATCCCCCACATCACGTCCGACCGCTGCCCCCGCTGTTCGTCTATCGTCTCCTCATAGATGCGCGCCGACTCGCGCGTCGCCTGCGCCTGACGGGCCAGCATCTCCGTCACCTCCCCCGACGCCTCCTCAGCCACGATCAGCGCCGTGGCCAGGGCGTCAAACACCGGCGACTGCCGCCGGTCGGCCACCGCCTGCAACGCCGCCGGCAGGGAGGAGCCGCCGCGCACCGCCAGCCGCACCTCCTCAAAGTCCGCCGCCACCTCCGCCTGGCCGTAGGTCGCCACCGCCTCCAACGCCCGGTTCATCGAGGGCCGCACCCGCCAGGAGTTGACAATGGTGTCCGCCGCCGAGGCCAGCGCCTTGTGATACCGGTTCAGCCGCTCGTTGCGCTCATCCTCCAGCCGCGACCAGACGAAGGCGAAACCTGCCGCCAGGCCCGCCGGAAAGGTCAGCCAGGCCCCCGTCGCCAGGGCCATCACCAGCCCGAAGACCGCCCCGTACTCCAGCGAGCGCAGGATGTAGGTCGTCGCGCTCACCCCCAGCCGCGCGCGGTCCAGGCGCACCTGGATGCCCGGTAGGATCGTCTCCGCCTGCGGACGCACCACCCGCCGCGGGCGCAGGGCGAACGGCAGCACCACGACAAACGTCACCGCCCCGGCCAGCAGCCCCATCAGGATCGCCAGAAGCCACTCGCTCATTCCACCCTCCCCTGCGGGCCGAAGTCATACCCGGCCCGGTCGCGCAGCCGCCGGCGCAGCGGCTCCGAGGGGAAGTTCTGCGTCCAGCGCAGGCTGCCGTCCCGCCACTCCCACAGCGGCTCGACGACGATCTCATCCCCCTCCAGCCGGTCGCGCACCTCGCCGATCCCCGTCACCCGCCGCGTCTCCGACCCGTCCGCCAGGCGGATGCGGCTCAGATGGATCACCAGGTGCAGCGCCGTGGCCACGTTCAGCCGGATCGCCCGCAGCGGCAACCCCGCCTTCCCCTCCTGCACCAGCGTCTCGATGCGCGTCAGCGTCGCCCAGACATCATCGGCGTGGACGGTGAACATCACCCCCTCGTGACCGGTGTTGGCCGCGGTCAGGATCGCCGCCATCTCCGGCCCACGCGCCTCACCCAGCCAGATGCGGTCCGGCTTCATCCGCAGCGCGTGGCGCACCAGGTCGGCCATCGTCACCGGATCCACCCCCTCGCTCGCCTCCCGCGTCACCAGCTGCACCCAGTTCGGCACCGGTATCTGCAACTCCGGCGTGTCCTCGATGCTCACCACCCGCTCGTCCGCTTCCAGCACGCTGCCGCAGGCGTTCAGGAAGGTCGTCTTGCCGCTGGCCGTCCCCCCGCTGACCACCACGTTCAGCCGCGCCCGCACCGCCGCGGCGATGAAGCGCCCCACCGCCTCCGGCATCGTCCCCAGCGCCACCATCTCGTCCAGGCTCCTGGCCACCGGACGAAACCGGCGCACCGTCACCACCAGGTTGTCACGGTTGGCCACCAGCGGCGGCATGATGCCGTGGAAACGGGAACCGTCCTCCAGCCGCCCGTCCGCCCAGGGGGTCTTGGCCGACAGGCCGCGATGCCCGCCGGCGCGGTCCAGCTTGCGGTTGAAGAACCGCCGCAGGTCGGCGGCGTCGGCAAAGCGGACCGACACGCGCTCCTTGGGCTTCCCGGCGCGCACAACCCAGATTTCCTCCGGCCCGTTGACGAAGATCTCCTCCACCTGCGGGTCGGCCATCAGGTCCGCCAGCGGCCCCCAGCCGAGGATGTCATCCACCACCCGCCGCGCCACCGCCTCCGGCTCCTCGTCCAGCCGCGGCAGGTTGCGGCTGGCGGCCGTGGTGATGTACTGACGGGCCACCTCCAGCGCCAGCGAGCGCACCAGGTTCTCCTGTTCCTCGCCAGGGTGCTCCAACTGCGCCGCGCTGAGCATCGCGCCGGCGCGGATGCGCTCGCGCACCGTCTCCAGGATGTAGGTGTACGGGTCCGGGGCCTGCGCCGCCGCTGCCGCCACCATCGTCTCGGCAAACGTCGCCTTCAGTTCGCCCTCTACCGGGCGGTCACTCCAGTCCCAGAAACTCATGGCTCACTCCTGATGTGGGATTCCTGGCTTTGGGGGTTTCAGGTTTCAGGTTCCCCTCAACCCTGAAACTATCTGAAACCTGAAACTGCCCGCAACCCAATCACCCCGATCCTCACGACGATTCAACGCTCAACAGCAAGGGCGTCTCCTGGCCCGCCCGCCACAGGAACTCCACCCGCACCGGCCCACCCCACTGCTCAGCCACGGATTGCACCAGGTCGGCCAGTACCAGCGTCTCATCCCCCGTCAGATCGCGGGCCACGGACGACGGACGACGGATAACAGACGACAGACCACAGACCACAGACGACGGACGACTGTGGTCCGTCGTCTGTGGTCTGTCGTCTACGGTCTGTGGTCTGTCGTCTACGGTCTGTGGTCTGTTCACCAGGTAAATCAAGGACTCCCCTTCCCACGCCCCGCCGGTGACCTCGATCCGCAGGGGTGCAGGCCCCTCGTCTCCGTCCGGCACGGACCTCGCATCCTCGCCATAAACCCATCCAGACCGGTCCTGGGGGGTGATTGGCTCCAACGGGTAAAAGACCACGGCCAGGCGCGGCAACGGCTGGTCGCTCTGGGCGCAGCGCCGCAGCACCTCCCGACTGAAGACTGCCGACCACATCTGCCGGATGCCATCCCACAACTCCCGGCGCGTCGGCGGCACGAACAGCCGCGGGATGAGATCTTCCACCTGCCCTGTGCAGGAAGGGCAGAGCATCCAGCCCGGCGTGGGGACCTGCGCCAGGGTGTTGACGATCCCCTCCAGGCGGTCGCCAAGGGCCACCCCGCGCAGCCGCCGCGCCGCGTCCACCCGCTGCGGCTCAAGCGCGGTCAGTACCCGCTCCACCGCCCGCACGTCATTCCACAACCCGCGCAGGCTCCACTCGATCTCCGCCACTACCGCCGACAGGCCCGCCTGGTTCACCGCCAGGTCGAAGGTTGATGTGGCCAGCGCCCAGGCAGGCGGCGTGGGAAAGCCCTCGCCGATCAGCCAGTGCAATCCCCTCCCCCGTTCCCCCAGGTCCGCCGCGGCCTGCGCCGGTCGAAACCGGTACAGCCAGCGCCGCAGCAGGGGCGGCGATTCGGTCAATGCCAGCAGCATCTCAACTCTCCCTCACCAGCGCCCGCCGCAGGCCCGCAAACAGACCCGTGGGGGAGCGTCGCCGCTTCTCCGCCAGGTAGGGCAGGTAGGTGGCCGCCAACTCCCGCACCGCCTCCCCCAACGGCCCCTCATCCGTCAGCACGAACGGCGTGTGGCTGTTGATCGCCGTCTCCGCCACCACCGCGTCGTGGGGGATCGTCACCAGCCGCGTCAACCCCACCTCCTGGATGATCTCCTTCTCCGACAGGCCGAAGTCGGGGCTGTAACGGGTGATGACCAGTTTGAACTTGCTCAGGTCGCCGAAACGGTGCTTGAGCGGCGGCATCGCGTTGGCCGCGTCCACCACCGCCGTCCACACCGGCGGCACCGTCACCAGCACCTCGTTCGCCGCCTCCAGCGCCGCGCGGTGCAACGGCCGCGTGAAGTCCTGCCCGATGTCCACCACCACGAAGGAGTACATCTGCCGCACCACCTCGATGATCCGCCGCCCCATCTCGTAGATCATCTGCCGGTTGTCGAACTCCCGCGCGTCCGCCTGGTGCGGCGCGTACAGCCCTGGCAGCAGGTCCAGCTGACTGTCCTCACCCCAGCGCACCGTGTAGTTGCGGATGAGCACCGGCGTGATGCTCCCCGACCCCTGCTGTCCCCAGCGGCTGGCCGTCCACGTCACCAGGTCGAACAACCCCCGCTCCAGCAAGGGCCAGCCGTGCCGTCGGGCGTGGTCCGGGTTGATGGTGAAGCCCAGCATCGTGTGGACGTCCCCCTTGGCCATATCGAAGTCCAGCAGGCACGTCGGCTGGTTGCCCAGGCTGGCGTGGGAGAGCGCCACGGCCAGGTTGACGGCCAGGGTCGTGCGGGTCGAGCCGCCCCCTTTCGGCACCCAGACGGTGATCACTTTCTCCTGCCAGGCTTGCAGACGGCTCGAAGGGACGGTGCGTGCCTTGATCTCCCCCGCCTGCCGCTCGCGCAGCGCTTCGTCCACCGCCTGGCGCAGCAGCTGCACCACCTTGTTGCCCTGTATCTCGTCCAGCGGCAGGGTGACGAACCCCTTGGCCCCCACCGAGACCATCGCCCGGCCGTCGTCGGAGGTCGCCTCGACCAGCCCCACGGTGGGGATGGGCCGGGCCACGTGCAGCAGCAGGTCCATGATCATCTGGTGACGGTAGCCCGTTACCTGAGGGCACAGGAGCAGCGCGTCCCCGTCCAGGTTGATCACGTCGTCGAAGGCGCGTTGGGCGTCCTGGACGGCGGACAGGATGCGAATCCCCGTCCCCTGCAAGTACCGCTCCAGCGCCTGCACGTCGGCGTAGTTGTAGTAGCCGACGACGATGTTCAGTTCCTTTGCCTCGCTCATTCCAGACTCCTCTACTGCTCCCACGGCGCGGGCCGGTCACGGAAGAAGTAGTCCACGAAGTCATCCCAGGTGAAGCCAGGCGAGGTGCCGCCCGCCGGCTGAGCGCGGGCCGGCAGGTTGAGCGTGCCGTTGTTCAGCGCAAACGACAACACCTCCGCCTGCTCCCGGTCCACCTCCACGTACAGCCGCAGGATGTCCCCCTCCACCGTCCGGGCAGTGGACTGCTGATCCTCGCTCAGGCCGTAGCCCGTCGTCGTCGGGCGAATCTGCTCCCGCTCCACCCGCAGCACCAGCACGTCAGGGAGGATGACCTTCGACAACGGCAGGTGCAGCGTGGTGGTGATCACATCTCCGGGGCGAAGCGGCTCCGGGGTCGGCACACCGACCACCTCACCAGGCGGGCCGGGCACAGTGTAGGCATGAACCATCTCCTGGGCCGCCACCCGCCCCAGGCTGAAGATGATGTCCACCCGGTCGCCGGCGACAATGAAGTTGCCCACCTGGTCAGCACTCACCGGCAGCGGGTAGACCAGGTGCGTCGGGTCGGAGAGGGTCAGCGTCAGACGGGACTGATACTCCGCGTCCACCTGCGCTTTCAACACCGGACTGCCGGCGTGGATCGTCTCCAGGGTGACGCGCCCCACATAGGGAGCGAACTCCTCGGCGGTGATGTAGGCCGAGAGGGTGTCCGGGCGCAGCCCGCGCACCTGCTCCAGGTGGAACTGCGACGGCTCCAGCGGCGTCCCCGGCGGGATGTCCTGGATGGCCACCGGCAGCGCCACCGGCGTGCCGCGCCCCAGGCGCACCACAAGAACGACCAGCACCATCACCACGAAGGCCCCGACCAGACCCATGATCAGCAGCGGGATACGGAAACGACTCATCTTTCACCTCCTTGAATTGACCGTGGACGACAGACCACAGACCACAGACGACAGACCACGGACCACGGACCACGGACCACTGTCGTCCGTCGTCTGTTGTCCGTGGTCTATGTCACAACCTGCTCTCAACTGCGCGTTGCGTGCGCTGGCCTCGCGCACCTCTCCCAGCGCGGCAGGGTCGCCCCTGGCGTAGCCGGCCAGCGCGTCGGCCAGGTCGGAGAGGACCGCGGCCCACTCCGCCCCACCCTCCAGTCCGGCAGCCTGGACGGACAGCGCCCGCACCTGCTGCGCGGCCACCGCCGCCTGCGCCGGACGCTCCTCCGCTTCCACCAGCGCCAGCATCCCCGTCAACCCCGCCGCCTGCTCGGAGAGCGGCAGGAATGCAGCGCAGTCCGCAGCAGGGGTTTCAGGCTCCAGGGCTTCAGGGTTCCAGACTTCAGGTTGAGGGGAACCTGTAACCTGCAACCCTGAAGCCCGCACCCCCGCGAGCGCCAGCAGCAGGGTCAGCAGCGCCGGGCCGAAGCGCAGGGAAAGCCGTTGCAAATTCATCGCGCTTTTCTTGGCCAAGACTTGCAAACCGTTTTGTCTATGCCCCCCGCACCACCAGGAACCACTCCGCCTGACGCGGCAGGGGATTCCCAACCTCCTCACCCAGCCGACCGGCGGACAGGTTCTCCCATACCGCCTGCACTTCCATCCGCAGCGCCGGCGACAGCGCAGCGTCCAGCGGCACAACCCGCTCCTTGCGCCGAATCTGCCCCAACGAGCGCAACACCTCCGGCGCGGTGGTGAACAGATACGACCGGCCACCCGGGCCGGCAACGGTGAAGCGTGGCGCAGGCGTCGCGCTCATGTCCAACACCCCCACGCTGTCCACCCGCGCCCCCTCCCCAGGCAGGGCATCCGCCAACACCTGGTCGAGCACCTGACGCCAACCCTCCGGCTGGGCCAGAAGCGCCTGCACCTCCGCTCGCCGGCGATCCACCAACTGCGCCTGCAACTGCTCCAGTTCCAGCGCCTTCTGCCGGCGATAGGTGCGCTCCAGGCGGGTGATCGCCGCCGTGACTGCCCCGTTGGAAACGGTCACCGCGGCTCCCGCCGCCAACCCCACCACCAGCAGCACGAAAAACGCCAGCCATTCGAGACCTGTCATTGGACTCCTCCTCTACCGTTTGTCTTGCTAATAGAGAGGGTAGACCTTGCCCATCTCTGGAACTGCTGGATACTCAGGATGCCCCTCGCGTATCCGCTCCCAGTCAAAACTGTCACCCAATGCTCCACCGTCGCAGTCTTCATAGGGGCACAACAGCGCCCCGTCAGGGCCGCGCCGGTGGTGGCCAGCAGGATATGCTCGCTCGCAATGCAGGCACCACCTGTAAGATATGCGCCTTTTGGCTTTGCTGGGCAAACGTCGTTTCTTGCTCATTTGCTGCTCTCCATCAGGATTTGCGCCTTCATTGTTCTCTCCAGCCGTCGCAACGCTTTGGCCCGCCGGTCCAGCACGGCGGTGAGGGCCACGATGAACAACAGGCCCGCCGCCGTCAGCGCCAGCCACACCATCACCCGCCGCTCCGCCAGCCCGAAGGCGAAGGCCACCCCGTCGGCCACCCCCACCGGCAACGCTTTCCGCCCACCGCCAGGAAGGAGCACCAGCGAGCCGTCCTCCCCAACCCGCACCGCCAGCCACTCCCGCGTCGTGGCCTGCCAGGCCGGGCCGGGCCGATCCACCAGCGCGAAGGTGTACTCCCCTGCCCCTGGCAGCGTCACCGTGATCAACCCCGAGGCATCGGTGACGTACTCCCCCACGCCCTCGACCACCACCCGCAGCGCTCCCAGCCCGGGCTCCTGGGGGACACGCACCGCATCGGCGTCATCGTCCTCGAAGACCAGCAGCCGCAGCACAATCCCCCGCGCCGGCGGCGCAGGAGGGACCTGGGCCACCGGAATCGGCGTGGATGTGGGGGTGGGTGCAGGGACGGATGGCGTCACGCTGGGGCGCGGCGTCCCCGTCGGCGTCGGCGTCCGCGTGCGCGCCGGCGGCAGCAGCACGACCGGCGGCGTCGCTGTGGCCGTCGCCGGCGGAACCGGCGTCGCCGGCGGGACAGGGGTGGCCGTCGCCGGCGGCGGCGGAGGGGCCGCGGTCACCTGCGCCTGACCGGTGCCGTCGGTCCGCCAGCCCGCGCAGTCCGTCACCCGCAGGCGCAGCCCGTAGTAGCCTGTCCCCACCCGATGGCCGGCCGTGTCCCGTCCATCCCACAGCACCGTCGTCGGCGCACCGCTCCCCGACCACGAGCGCAGCACCGTCGCCCCGTCCAGCACCTCCAGCCACCAGGTGCAGACCCCGGACATGGCATCAGAGCCGGTCGCGCGGATCAGCAGCCGCTCCCCACAACCCGGGCAGAAGGCCCCACCGGTGACCGCAGCCAGCGGCGGCGTGGTGTCCAGCGCGAAGGCCACCTCCCGCTCCGGCTCCACATTCCCCGCCCGGTCGGTCGAGAAGTAGGGCAGACGGTAGCGACCATCCTGATCCACCGTCACCGCGGCGGTGTAGGGTGCGCCGTCCAGCAGCGTCTCCTCCACCCCGCTGGTGGCGTCCGCCGCGGCCAGGGTCAGCGTCACCGTGCCGGTGTACCACCCGTTCAGCCCCTGCGGACCGTCCAGGCCCGCCGTCGTCGCCGGCGGCACCGTGTCAATCCGCAGCGCCAGGCTCCCGGCATCCTCATCGTTCCCCGCCACGTCAGATGAACGATACTGGACGACATGATCCCCCTCGCCGGTGACGGTGAAGGGAGCGGTATAGACCAGCCAGATTCCCCCGTCCACCTGGTAGGAAGTCGCACCCACGCCGGAAGTCGCATCCAAAGCGCTGAGGCTCACCCGGACCGCCGAGCGCCACCAGCCGTTATTGCCCATCGTCCCTGAAGGCGTCGCGGCAGTGGTGGGGGGCGTGGTGTCCACCCGCACCGTCAACGAACGCGCCGTTTCGTCGTTCCCCGCCACGTCGGTCGAGCGGTACTCCACCGTATGGATGCCATCCCCTGCCACCGTGAAGGCCGCTCCGTAGACCTGCCACGCCCCGCCGTCCACCCGATAGGAAGTCGCACCCACCCCGGAAGTCGCATCCACCGCCGCCAGGCTGACCGTCGCCGTCCCCCGGCACCAGCCATCATTGCCAGGGTCAGAGCAGGTGGCGGAGGCGGTCGTCATCGGCGGCACCGTGTCAATCCGCACCGTCAGGGTTTTGATCGTCTCCTGGTTGCCCAGCCCGTCGGTCGAGCGGTACTCCACCGTGTGGCTGCCCTCCCCGGAAACGGTGAAGGGAGTGTTGTAGGTTGCCCAGCCCCCGCCGTCCACGCGGTACTGCGTGGTGGCCACACCGATGCCGCTGCCGTCCGATGCGCTCAGCGTCACCTGGACATCCGACCGCCACCAGCCGGCGTTGCCCGCCGTCCCTGACGGCGTGGCCACCGTCGCCGGCGGGGTGTTGTCCACGTGGATGAGAATGAAGGTCGGACCCTCCTGGTTGCCGGCCACGTCATCCGCCCGGCTGCCCAGCCGGTAGTCCCCATCTGGCCCGGCGGTAGTGTCCCACGTCGCCGACCAGGAGGTTGTCCCGGAAGCGGCCTGCCAGGTCGCGCCGTTGTCCCGCGACCAGGCCACCGCCGCCACCCCGGAGGTGGCGTCGGATGCGCTCCCGGCCACGTTCACCGTCCCCCTCACCCACTGCCCATCGCTCAGGCTGGTGACGGACGAGGCCGGCGGCACGGTGTCAATCCGCACCGTCAGCGTCCTGACCGTCTCCTGGTTCCCGGCCACGTCCGTGGAGCGGTACTCCACCGTGTGACTGCCCTCCCCGGAGACCATGAAGGGGGCACTGTAAGCCGTCCAGCCCCCGCCGTCCACGCGGTATTGTGTGCTTCCCACCCCAGAGAGCGTATCCTCTGCGGCCAGGCTGACCTGGACGTTCGACCGCCACCAGCCCGCGTTGCCCGCCGTCCCTGAAGGAGTCGCTGTGGTAGTGGGCGGCGCGGTGTCAATGCGCACCACCAGGCTGCCGATGGCCTCGACGTTCCCCGCCACGTCGGTCGAGCGGTAATCAACGTTGTAGACGCCGTTCGCAAAGAAGGCGAACGGGCTGCCATACGTCTGCCAGGCCCCGCCGTTCACGCGGTACTCCGTGCTGGCCACCCCGGAGGTCGCGTCTGCGGCAGCCAGGCTGACGGTCACGTTCCCCCGGCACCACCCACCCCCGCCGGGGTTGGAGCAGGCTGCTGAGGCGGTCGTCGCCGGCGGCACGGTGTCAATCCGCACCGCCAGGTTGCCCGTGGCCTCGGTGTTCCCCGCCTGGTCGCGGCTCCAGAACTCCACCGTGTGGTTCCCCTCGCCGCTGACCGTGAACGGCGCACCGTAGGCCGCCCAGCCCCCGCCGTCCACGCGGTACTGCGTGCCCTGCAATCCACTGCACCCCACATCCGCCGCAGTCAGTGCCACCTGCACGTTCGACCGCCACCAGCCCGCGTTGCCTGCCGTCCCTGACGGCGTGGCCGAGGTCGTCGGCGGCATCTGATCCTGCTCGGCGCTCGACGGCGGCGAGAGCCAGGCCCCCGTCCGACCGGCCCCGTCCCGCGCGCGGATGCGGTAGTAGTACAGCCCGTGCCCCAGGCCGTTGAAGGTGTAGTTGCCCGCCGCGATCCACCCGCTGTTCAGCAGCCCCGTCGTGAAGCCCACGTCCCGCGCCGCCTGTACCTGGTACTGGAAGCCCGGCACGGTCGCCCAGGTCACCGTCCGCTGCGTCCCGCCAGCGCAGGAAGCGCCGATGTTCAGCGACGGCACCGCCACCGTACAGGCGGTGAGAATCCAGTCGTAGACGTGAACGTGAGCATCGTCGCTGTCGAACCGGATCCAGACGCGGTTCACATCTGGAACCGTGTCCAGGTTCATCGAGTGCTCGGCGAAAGAGTTGGCGCAGGGCCAGAAACCCCGATTGACCCAGCCGGGGTCCAGCGTGGTGAACCAGCCGGTCGGACCGGGAATGGGCGGTGGGTCGGGGCAGCCCTGATCCCCCGGTGGGTGGGTGCGCTGGGGATGATCATCATCACACCCCTCCTCGCACGCCTCGCCGCTGGAGTAGACATCCTCCGAGCGCACCAGCGTCCACCCGGACCAGTCCCCAAACCGGAAGTGGACCCGGACATCCTGGTTGTGGTCATGCATGCGGATCCAGAAGCCCCGGTAGTAGAGGCTGTTGTCCGGCACGTCGCGGTACACGTCATTGATGCAGATTGCGCCGCCGCCGCAGTTTCCTCCGCCCCAGTCGCCGTTATCATCCGCCGTCTCTGTCGCCCGGTAGTAGAGCGTATCGTACCCCGCCGGGCAGCCGACAATCTCACGCAGCGCGGTGGCGCAGGTGCGCGGGAAACTGCACGTCCCCTGGGCGCAGGTCTCCTCTACCCCCTGTGGGCCGATGAGCAGGACAACGGCCAGCAGCAGGATCACGGGCAGCAGGATACGGATGATGGTGGTCGGTAGTCGGTAGTTGGTAATTGGTGGTCTGCCCATCACTCGTCTCATTGGTACGAGATGGTCAACAGGTATGGCCGCACGGGGTCATACTGCGGATCAATAACATGCCCATTCTCGACTATCTGCGAGCCGATCATCAAATCGTGAGTCATAGGGAGGGATACCTGAAAGGTGATCGCCTCGTCAGCCGTGCCCGGATTTTGAGAAATGAGACACTCGGTATCCCAGGAAGTCCCCTGTGGGGGGTAGTAGAACCGCCAGGCATACAGTATGTAGGCCGCCGGTAGATGGGTCAGGGTGATGCGTACCCTGCGTCCCGGCTGCGGCATGTAGTAGTAATAGTCCACGTCACCCGGCTCGCCAGGAGCGCCGTAAAAGGCTCCCCAGTGAATCCAGCCAATGCACTGGTAGGGAATCGGTATGCCTGGCGCGGTGTAGTAGCTCTCATAGGTGTCGTTGAACGTAAAACCAATGTCGTCCTCCTCCCCCGGACAGAGCGGATAGCCAGGCCACCAGGGAGGCTCATACCGCCGGTTCATCACCGGCAGGTAGTAGGTATGGCGCACCGCCAGGTTGACCGTCAGCGGATGGGTGGCGGTGATCCCCTCCGTCGTCGTGGTGAGGATCAGTGTGGCCGTGTAGGTTCCGACGGACCACCCTGTCGTGCCGGTGATGGCCACGGTCAACGTGGCCGGGGCCGTCCCGCTCACCGGCGAGACCATCACCCAGGGCGCGTCTACGGTCGCGGTCCAGGCATCGCAGTCGGTGATGACCACCGTCTGCGTGGGCGGTCGCACCTGGCCCAGGGCCACGTCTTGCAGGAAGGAAAGGGTTTCAGGTTGCAGGTTGAACCTGGAAACCGTCGGCTCCGTCGGCGCTGCCAATGCCGCGTGGACGGCCAGCAGCAGCGCCAGCGATAGCAGGACACAGAGCAGTGACACAGCGATGGATCGTGTTGCAGACGGGTTCATCTCTCTCCTCCTACCGCTCCTCCAGGCGGGTCAGGATGTCCCGCAGCAGGCGGGCAATGATCTGAAGATAGCCCACGACCAGCCCCATCCACTCCGCATGGTCAACCTCTGGTGCCGTCAGACACGTGCGGTAGCGCTGGTCAAGTTCCAGAAGTGCGTGATTGTTGTTGCCTTTCCCTCCGACGTTCACTTCTTCCTCCGGCAGTTACGGGTCCTGTAACCTGAAACCTGTAGCCTCTCACCCCTCCGGCGTCGGTGTGGCTTCCACTGCCGGCGGCGCGGTGATCGGCACCGGCACCTCCAGTCGCGGCGAGAGCAGGTCCCCCGGCTGCTGATCCGGGTTGAAGACCAACGTCAGCCGCGCCCCCTCCGGCGGCAGGCCGGCGAACGTCAGCGTCGCCTGCGCCTGGCCACGGGTCACCAGGTCGAGGAAGGCGTACCGCGCCGCCTCCAGACTCTCCCCATCCGCCGGATACACCCGACCGGCCTCGTCCACCACCACCGGCGGCTCGTACAGCAGGTCGCCCGCCCCTGACGAGCGCACCGTCACTGTCATCGCCAGGGTGTCGGACAACCAGCGCACGCCGGCGATCCCCACCTGCGGCCCGCTCTGGGACCCCTGGCCCGCGCCAGCCTCCCCACCCCACCAGGGCGTCGGCTCTCCCGCCACAGCGCTTTGACTCGCCGCAGGCTCCCCGGCCAGCACCGCGTTGATCGCCGCCAACTCCCCCGCGACCATCAACGTCAGCACCAGCAGCCACACGCCCAACAGCCCCACAACAACCCATAGGATGACCCGCTCCCTCTTGCTCACCTCTCACCTCCGTCACCGGTCGGTGGTTTCACCTCGACCACGTGCAGCGCGTAGACGTGGACCGGCGCGCCGTCCACCCACACCTCAACCGCGTACTTCCCCGCTACGGGCAACACCAGGCCGGGAAAGTAGACCACCTGCGCTACCGTCACCGGTTCCGGCTGCGCCACCAGGTCAGCCTCCCCACGCGCCACCTCGTTCCCGTCCGGCTGGAGCAGCCGCACCGTCACCCGGTAACTCCCCTCTCCACCCGACCACAGGTTGGCCACCACCAGCCGGTCGAAGCCCGCCGGGAAACGGGCCGCGTACAGGTCGAAGAACACCCGCTGAAGGCTCAGCCGCCCATCGGCCAGCCCCGCCGACGCTGCCGCATCCTCACACGGCAGCGACGCCAACAACCGCGGTATCGGTCGCACCTGCGGCCCCCATACGCCGCCGCTCATAGGACTGCTCATCTCCCCTCCTGTGCCCTCAATCCGTCACCTCGATGCTGATCAGCCTGCGCCGCGGACGCCCGGCCGTCTGCTGC
>Ga0209018_1000658_pt1 | contig 31121 bp, 24 predicted proteins | sample YNPBryBLVA2012_FD_185814 | JGI IMG/M metagenome (GOLD analysis project Ga0209018, IMG submission 185814) | Anoxygenic and chlorotrophic microbial mat microbial communities from Yellowstone National Park, USA - YNP Bryant BLVA 2012 (SPAdes)... ...
TATGCCAAGCTTATCTCGCGGGGCTATAACATTCAAATACTGGAACCTCTAATCAAAGCCTCAGGCATCGAACCAGATTGGCAGGGCAAGCTCCGGAGTGTGGTGGAAGATAAATATGCCGATATTATCTCACGGGGTGACATTAAGGGACTAGAATCTCTAATCAAAACCTCAGGCATCGAACCAGATTGGCAGGGCAAGCTCCGGAGTGTGGTAGAAGATAGATATGCCTATATTATCTCATGGGGTGACATTAAGGGACTAGAATCTCTAATCAAAGTCTCAGGCATCGAGCCGGATTGGCAGGGCAAGCTCCGGAGTTTGGTGCAGGATAAATATGCCGAGTTTATCTCATGGGGTGACATTAAGGGACTAGAACCTCTAATCAAAGTCTCAGGCATCGAGCCGGATTGGCAGGGCAAACTGCGCGTAAATGTCGGTGTCAGGATGCTGAAAGATATCATTGATCTACGCGGGGAGATTGATTATTTGGAAAAAGCGAGTGGGATGAAATTCGAGGAATTATCAGTTGAACAAGCGGTTTGGGATACGTTTATACAAAATCATGATTTTAATAGCATTGAATTGATATCGGGAAAATTAAAAGCGGAATCGCCTGAATTGGCCGAGCGGGCGCTTGAAGCCAGGAATAAAGCCTTGGCCGCTCTGTTTACCTCTAAACTCCGCGACGGGGATTATCATGCGAGCTACGACATCCTGGAAAAATTCCAGGTCAAACCGATGGATGCCAATGTCCATTTGGTTCAAGCTGGGCTTAAATGTCTAGAGAACGGCGAGCTTCCGGAGGCCCTGCTATCCCTGTTCCAGGCTTGTCGTGTCCGGTTTGAGCTTACGCCTGAACAGCTTGCGACGTTACCGATCGGGGATCCTCGCCTGGCGGCAATCGTGAATACCATTTGTGTGCCGCGGGACAAAGCGAAACGTGAGGAGTTTCGGGCTGTTTTAGACGCCCGTGGCGGTTATTTGCCGGTTATCCCAGAGTTGCTCAAGATAAAACCGCCGGCGCCTAAGCAGGAAGTCTGCCCTTGGTTTAATCATCTAAATCCGCTAATTGAGTCTTTGGAACGAGAACGGCCGTTCACAGGTGATTCCTGGCTGAGCCAGGATAACGCGCGACGCCGCGGTTTGCTGGAATTCGTCCAGCGCTTCGGTATGGTCAATCTGCCTCTTTTAGCCAGGACGGTCGTGGATTTGGTTGAGTTGCGTGAATCTGCCGTGGGTCAGCCGAAAGATAAGCCTCACGTTTTGCCGCCGGAGACTGAGTTGTGCCTTAGGGCTTTCGCAAGATCCCACGGATTTAGTTGGGGCGGCGAAGGCGGCATCAAGCCTGATCAGGTTAACCGCGTCCTGGAGGATTTGCGGATTACCGCCGAAAATTTGAAGCGCGCTGTGTTGGTCGACCGCCTCCCAGAGGCGCTTGAGGGTTCGGCTTTGGACATGGAGCTGTTCAATTCCATTGTCTTCCGCGGCAGCTCTTACGGTTCGTTTGAGGATCGCGATCAGCTCATCGCGACGTGGCGGTCTAGGGTGAATTTCGGTCAACAGACGGGTGTGCCCGAGTTTTTCCCGTCGCGACGCGAGCGCCAGACGTACGTTGTCCGGCGTTTGTCCTCCGGCGTCAGCTTCCAGGAGCTTGTCGCCAGGCTCGATCAGTCAGCTGAGGATCCGGAGGCACTGAAGGCGAGGCAAGAGGCAATCGACAAACTCAAAGAGGAAATCGAGAAGACACACGCCAAAGAACCGTTCACGGCGTTCTTGGCGCCCTTTATGCAGGCGCTGGACGAGTTCAAGGATTACGGTCCGGGCGCCCAGCCGCCTGAGGTCTTGTTCGCGCCGCTTGCGGCCAGCCACCGGGCCTTGCTCAATAAACTGGATGAGCAAATCGCTCAAACGGAAGCAGGCTCGAAAAAACGCCAGGGCTTGGAAGCGAAGCGGCAGAAAATAGCGGACAACCTCAACCGTCTGCAAACGACGTTTTTCGAAGAAGACGGAATCAATAGGGTACTTCGGGCCGAGATCGAGAGGTTGCAGGCTTTGCCCGAAAGCAAGCAGACCAAACAGGACGCGGAGAGGCTCCGGAAGCTGATGGAATCTTCGAGCACGGAAGGCCACGGCGCTCTGCCGACGAATAGCCTGTACCTCGATTGCCAAAAGAAATTCGAAGCCTTGCGTTTGACCTTTGGCAAGGAGGTATTGGCCGTGGCCGGGCGCGAAGCCAGGCAATTGATGCTTAGTATGTTGTCTTTGGAGAGCTTCGGCCACATCGACGCCATCCAACAAGCCCAAGCCGGTGCCCAAGGGCGCATGACAACCGAAGTCAGGGAAGCCTGGGCCAAGCTCTTCGAAGAGGAGGTGCTTCTGCATTTCGCTAATCCGGAGGGTGTGCACCGCGAGATACGTTCCGTCGATTTTACGACCGGTGCCATGCAGCTCGTCGAATCCATTTGGAGGATAAACGGCATCCGTCAAGGATTGGTCGGTGCCAAGGACAAGGATAAGAACCGACCCAAACATCCTTTCTACGATGTAGTCTTGCAGGCGAGGACGTTGGAGCGCAGGTTGAAGCGTTTGGAGAATCCGGAAGCGGCGCACGAAAGTGAGGAGGTCGAGACCGCGGAAATTTCGTTCCATGATTGTCATGGCCTGGGCCGAATATTTGCCGGCGACGTGGGCAATGCTTGCTTCGACAAACTGCGCGGCCAGCTGGCGAAGAACGAATATCCTAACCTCGATGCCGTGCTTATGGCGCAGGAAGACGCCGATACCAAAATCACGCGTCTTCTTGGCTCATTCTTGCTCATCCGCGGTAAGGATGAAGAGGATAAGTCTTACATCGCCATCCGGGCCTTGAATCCGACCGAATCCGTGGTCAACAACGAACTCAAGCCCGAGGACATCCTGGACGCGGCCATCGAGCACGCTACGCGGATTGCCAAGGCCGGGAACATCGACCAAGTCCTCGTCTGCGTTGGCAACCATCGCGGCAGTCACGGCTCAAACCGCGAGGCTATGTTTGCGGCCATGCGGGCGGCAGTTAAAAGTCGCGCTTGGGCCTTGGCGCCGAGACTCAAGAACACGCCCGAAACGAATTTCAACGGTTATGAGATTTGGCGGGGTGGAGAAAGGGAGGTGTATGTCGCGTGGAAGAAAGCCGAAAACGCATAACACTATGGAAAATCCTTTTGTCCGCGAATACTACAGCAACCTGCCGGAACGGGACGTAGAAGAGGTCTACCGCAACCCTGATCTCAAGCTTCCGTTCTCTCCTAAAGACCTAGTCATGTTCCTGGATCGCGGCGGCAAAACAACGCCCGAGAGGCTGGCGCGGCGCTTGCGCATCCTACCATACCACCACCGGAGCGCCGATTTGGGCATTGCGACCGTGTTGCATGAGCGCATCCCGACGCGCGCCGGCAAACCACCGGTGCACAACGTCTACGTCCAGATCGATATCAAAGGCGGCGGTTTCGTCTATCCAGAAACGCATGAATCAAAGAAGCACGGCCTGCAGATGGGTGAATTGGCGGGCAGTCCGGAGGCATTGCTCCAGACACATTCATACGAAACGGCGTCAGGTTATGATTTTTTGGGCTTGATGGACGAAGGCATGGCAGTCACGACGGTCAAACGGGCGCGCCAATTGGCCGCGGCCGGCATGCGCACCGAGGCCGTGGCCGGGGTATACCGTATCAAAGCATTGCGCATCCATGGTCAAGAGGTAAAGACTAAGGATTTTTTGGCCGAAGCCGTGAGCCAGCTCAGGGCCTTGGCCGATGAAGCCCGCGAGCGCGGGGATATGGAAGGGCAGGAGGAGTTTTTGGCCAAGATTCGTGATCTTAAGGACCGTGAAAATGGTTATAAGCCTGTTATCGAGGTTCGGCTTATGCGATCTGTTTTGCGCCTGCGGGATTTAAAGGATGCAGAGCCGGCGTTGCGCCAGGAGATGCTGGACGAGGCGTGCCGCTGCCTGAACATTGAACAGGAAGCGCTCGGTTCGGATTTGCGGTTTGAGGCTAAGACGCCTGAAGGCCGCAAGCAGTGGCTCGAATTCATGGTAGGCGCCATCGGCAAGAATCTTGGTATCCTGCACCGCCATGGCCTTGTTCACATGTTCCTGCATATGGGCAATTTGACGCTGGCCGGGGAAATCGTGGATTTGGATTCGGTTCAGCCCGTGGTCAAAAAAGGCAAGGGCCGAGGCCAAGGGAGCAGCGGAGAGCCGTTTTTCAGCCGTTCTGACGAAGGTTATGCGTTCATAAATCCGGCGGTTGGTCAACATCGTCTTCCAGACGCACGTTTCGGTTTGCCAAAATGCATCATCAAGGATTTCCGGGATGCATGTTTCTCCTTCCGCATGGTCATGAAGGAAATACCGGATCTGTCGGACGATGCAGGCCGACGCGATTTGGCCAGGACAATGGTCCGGAATTATCTCGACGGATTGGGTGAATCTGAGCCGTTCGCGGCCATCGGCATCTCAAAAGCAAAATTATCCGAAGCCCTTAAAGAGATAGCGGAAGAAGTCATCGGAAAGTTGCGGATGTATCCGCCGATACCGCCGGATGACGAAGAGACTTGAGTTCAATCCGCGAGGACGAATTTCGCCACGACTTCGACATGCGGCGTATGCGGGAAAAGGTCGAAAGCCTTGACGGATTCGACGCGGTAGGCGGTCTTGAGTTCCTTCAGTTCCTCGACTAGGCGGTGGTAGTTGCACGAAACGTAAACGATTGATGGCGGTTTCATTTCGAGCACCGTCTTAAGTACCTTCGGATGCAGTCCGGAGCGCGGCGGATCCAGGATGACGGCGTCGGCTCTGATGTTTTTCCAGGGCAGGTCTTCGGCTTTGCTGGCGAAGAACTTGCAGCGGTCGGCGACTCCGTTCGCTGCAGCATTGAATTTCGCGAGCTCGATGGCTGGTTCGTCGATCTCAAATCCTTGGACGCGGACGTCGGGCAAATTTTTCGCGAGATGGAGGCCGAAGAAGCCGAGGCCGCAATAGAGGTCAAGGATGGTAATCTTTTTGTCATCCTGACCCTTATAAAGATCCTTCACTCCGGCCGTCTGACGATCCTCGTCCAGGACGACGGATTTTACAACGAAGTCGGCGACGCATTTTTGCAGTTCTTTGGCCATGAGCGTGTTGGTTTGGAAAAATGAGTTCGGATGGATGCGGTAGCGGATGCCGTTCACGACTTCCTCCAGCCACGGTTCGCCCTTGAGCGTCTCGAATTTCTGCGCCAGCGAGATGTCGGTCGTCAGGCTCTGTTCGCCAATGAGAAGCGAGGTGCAGAGCGGCGATAGGCGGGCGGCGAGTGATGAGCGATGAGCGGCAGTGACGCGCGTCGCATCCTTGACCACGATGACGATGAGCCGTTGCTTCGTGTTTTTTCCCTCACGGAGGATGACATAGCGGATGTCGCCGGAATAGAATTTAGCGTCCCAGGGTTGGAGGTCGGATTCAGCCATCCATTCGCGGACGTGCTGGAGAACATCGCCGGCGCCGGCATCGAGCAGGAGGCAGGTGGACAGGTCGACATAGCGCGACCAGGTGCCGTATTCTTTCAGGCCGATCTCCGAATTCCAGCCGACGCAAAAATCCATGCGGTTGCGGTAGCCGAATAGTTGAGGGCAAGGGAGGATGGAGCCGACGCGTTCATCGTGACCGGCCTGCTTGAACGCGTCGTTTATCATCTTGAGCTTGGCCGCCAGTTGGGCGTCGTACTTGAGATGCTGCCACAGACAGCCGCCGCAAAGGCCGGCGTGCGGGCAGGGTGCGCTCGTCCTGTCGGGTGAAGGCACGACGACTGTTTCGAGTTTGCAGAGTTTGACGCCGCGGTCGCGCGACATGAAGATCGCGGTCACCTCGTCGCCGACGGCGGTGAAAGGGATGGCGGCGGTACCGGCGCCGAGCGGGCTGCCGTCCGTGCCGCGCAGCTCCAAAATGCCGCGGCCTTTGTCGTCGTAGGCTTCGATCTTTCCTTGGATACGGTGGCCGAATCGCATGGCGGGAATGTATATTTTTAGGGCCATGGTGTAAAGTCGTAAGCCGTTAGTCGTGAGTCGATGCCGACTCACGACTCACCGACTTATATGGTTCTCCATCTCATCGCCCATGACATCCGATCGGCACAGAACGTCGGGTCGCTTTTGCGGACGTGCGATTCACTCGGCGTGGCCAAGCTTTGGCTGACCGGATACACGCCGGAACCGTCGCATCCGCGGGTGGCCAAGACCGCGCTCGGCGCGCAGTCCTCGGTCGCCTGGGAAAAGAGGATTGATGTCACGCAGGTCATCGAAGACCTGCGTGGCCGCGGTTTCCGCATTGTCGGGCTGGAATTGGACAGGCGGGCCCTTGACTTGGCTGCGTACCGCCCTGCGGGAAAAGTCGCGCTCCTGCTCGGTAACGAGGTCGACGGCATCCCGCCATCTTTGCGGAGTGTGTGCGATGACCTGGTCTTCATCAGGCAGAAGGGGATAAAAGAGTCAATGAATGTGGCCGTGGCCGCCGGGATTGCGTGTTACCAGATACTGAATGTATCGTAGAAGTTGATTTGTCCCGTCGAGTATGCAATGAATTGTGCCCCTCCATCCCAAAAATATGCCCCGCGTCTCCATCGTCATCCCGACCAAGAATGAGGAAAAGATGCTGCCCAAACTGCTGGACACCATCAAGAGCCAGACTTATAAGGATTATGAAGTGATTGTCGCCGATGCGCATTCGAGCGACGCGACGGTCAAAATTGCCAAAGATTTCGGGGCCAAAGTGGTGGAAGGCGGCAGGCCGGGGCCGGGCCGCAACAAAGGGGCAATCGCGGCTCAAGGCGAGATCATCGTATTCTTCGACGCTGACGTACAGATGCCCTCGAGCCGCTTCCTCCAAGATTGCGTGGCCGAGATGGACAAAAAGAAATTGGACGTGGCGACCTGCAAGGTGAAGCCTCTCTCGCGCAAGCCGATCGACAAGGCAATGCATGAGATCTACAACGCCTACGCCGTGGCGACCGAGAAGATTCGGCCGCATGCGCCGGGTTTCTGCATCCTGGTGCGGCGGCATGCGCACCATGGCATCAAAGGTTTTGATGAAAAAATCGTCTTGGCCGAAGACCATGATTACGTCCAGCGAGCCAAAAAGGAAGGCTATAAATTCGGTCTTCTTAAATCCCATCCGATTTCCGTTTCGGTGCGGCGCCTCGAGAAGGACGGCCGACTGGCCTTAGCCATCAAGTACCTGTTTGCCGAACTCTACGTCATGACCAAGGGCAAGATTACGAAGGAGCTGTTTGAATATGAGATGGGAGGAGAAGATAAGGGGGAAAAGAAGGAAGGGAGGGACTATGAAATCGGCGGCGTTTAAGGCATAATCGCGCGTGACATGGGAATCCAAGACAGGCTCCACCGGCTGTGGCACGGCGAAACGAATGGGCTGACGGCCGCGGCGGTTATCGTGGGTGCGGCGTCCATGGCTTCGCGGTTCGTGGGGGTAGTGCGTGACCGCGTGTTGGCCTCGACGTTCGGCGCCGGCCATGATTTGGATGCGTATTACGCCGCGTTCCGCGTGCCTGATTTCCTGTACACCCTGATCATCCTGGGCGCGCTCTCGGCCGGGTTCATTCCGGTCTTCGCCGAATATCTTGAGACCAAGGGCAAAGACGAGGCCTGGAGACTGGCCGAGCAGGTCCTGTCGGTCGTGGGCGCATTCATGGCCGTGGCCTGCTTGCTCCTGGCAATTTTCGCGCGCCAGCTCGTACCGCTGACCGTGCCGGGTTTCTCGCCGGAGATGACGGACGTCACGGTCACGCTCTCGCGCATCATGTTCCTGTCGCCGTTCCTCCTGGGCATCTCGGCCGTCATGGGCGGCATCCTGCAGACCTTGCGCCGTTACCTGGCGTTTTCACTGGCGCCGGTCTTTTACAACTTCGGCATCATCTTCGGCGCCTTGGTCCTGGCGCCGCGCATGGGTATCGTGGGCGTGGCTTGGGGCGTGGTCATCGGCGCGCTGTTCCATCTCCTGGCGCAGGCCACGGTCGTGCTTAAGCTCGGTATCCGCCGCGTGCCTTGGCCGTCGCTTAAGCCGAGCGGCGTGCGCCGTATCCTTAAGCTCATGGTCCCGCGGATGATCGGCCTGGCCGTGTCGCAGATGAATCTGGTTATCCTACTGGCGTTCGCTTCGGCTTTGCCGGCCGGTTCGGTCGCGGTCTTCAACCTGGCGAATAATCTGCAATCGTTCCCGGTCGGCATCATCGGCATCTCGTTCGCCCTGGCTGCATTCCCGCTTTTGTCTGCCGCAGCCAGCACCAAGGATTGGGGACGATTCAATGGCGAATTCGTGTCCGCCGCGGCCAAGATTTGCTTCTTTATTCTGCCGGCCACGGCCCTGTTCATCCTGTTGCGCATCCAAATCGTCAGACTGGTGCTGGGCGCCGGGCACTTCGACTGGAAAGATACGATAACCACGGCCAATGTTCTTGGGTTCTTCACCGTCTCGCTTTTGGCCCAAGCTCTGGTGCCGCTTTTTGCTCGGGCTTTTTTCGCGGTTCAGGATACGCGCACGCCGCTTTTTATCAGCTTCCTTTCGGAAGTCCTGAATTTGGGATTGGCGTATCTGCTGCGCGGACCTTTGGGCATCGCCGGCCTGTCTCTGGCTTTTTCCGCGGCCTCGTTCTTCAACGCGTTTTTCCTTTGGTGGACCTTTACGCGCAAACGCGGATGGATCGATAACAAAAAACTCGGCTGGTCAATCCTCAAATCCGGCGTCGCGGCCGTCGCCATCGTCGGTTTCGGCTGGCCGGTGCGCCAGCTGTTCGGCACGCTTTTTCCGTTGCGCACCTACTGGCAGGTGGCCCTGCAGGGCGCGGCGGCCGGCCTGGTTGGCGTCGCGGCCTTCATTTTGGTCGCGCATCTGCTCAAGTCCGAAGAAATGACGGAAGTCCGGCACGCCTTGCAACGCAAACTCTTGCACCACAAGCCGCAAGTCGCGGGCGCGGAAGAGGCGCAAGGGTTCTGAATGTGCTAGAATTTGTGCCAGGAAAGCGGTCAAAACCACGCCATTCTCATAATGGCGCCTGAAAGACGACTTTATCATCTGACATCCGAAAATTTTTCTAAACCATAGATATGCAGAACCTGAAAAGCTTTTCTTTGGCCCTCGTCGCGGTGTTGGCCGTCACGGCCTTGGGCGCAGGATGTTTCCGCGTCAGCCCGCGCGTCGTCAAGGCGCCGGACCGGCGGCAATCCGTCCAAGTCGCGGGTAAGACCGCAACCGGTTCGCCCCATGAATTGGGAGAGCAATACGAGACAGCTTCTAGCTCGACTGCCCTGGCATATCTGCAGTTGAACGGCGGCAAGGCGGATATCACGCGCGGCGGGACAAAGGTCGCGGCCGTCGACGGCTTGGAGCTCGCGTCCGGCGACCGCATCATGGTCACGACAGGAACGGTCTATGTCGTTTATCCGGAATACGGCGCGTCAGAGCTCGAAACCGGGACCGATATCGTGCTCTCGTCAGACGATAGCCGGCCGGGTTTGATCATGCAGCTCGAACTTGTTGCCGGTCGCATCTGGACGCGGTTTGAGCGGCTTTTTGGAAACGGTGAGTATTATGCGGTTTCGTCCAACGGCGTGGTCGCGACCGTGCGCGGCACGGGTTTCGGGGTGAGCGCCGAGGATGGCGTGGTGGATCTTCAGGTCGCCGATCATGAAGTCGAGGTTACGATCGAGAAGGGCAATTCATCCGACTGGCGGGCCGGGACTATCCCGCAGGTGCTCAGGCTTTCGGCCGGGGAAGGCTTGAAGATCGCGACTCGCGGCGCTTTGCCGGACATGCGGTTACTCCGGCAGAGTGTCCGGCGGTTGAACGTCACGGAGCGGCTCGCCAAAGGTTTCAAATTCGGCGCGAGCAAGCTCTTGCCCGAACGCCTGCGTCGTCCGGTCAATCCGGTACGCCTCAAAATCCAGCCGGTCATGACGCCGGAGCTCCTGCGCTACCGCGAACTCATGCTGCGCCGCGCTGCGCTCTTTACGCAATCATCCTCGACTTTCGTGGCGCCGTTGCGCGCACCAACCTTGCAGGAGACCGCGCCGCCGACATCCTCGCCGACACTTAACGGGCCGAGAGGATAGTGTTCAGCCTTTCGTCAGCCTATAGGGGCGCATAGTCGTGCGCCTTTTGGTTGACATGCATTAAGCTTTGTGGTAAGCCGGTGTCCGCCGAGAGACTTCAAACCAGGAGGGTTCCATGGAAGCCACGCGGCTTGAGCACTTTGAAATCCCAGTCCATCAGTCACAACTGCCGAACGGCTTGACGGTTTTGACGGCAGAAACCGCCAGCCAGCGGGTCGTCGCCAAGCTGGTTGTCAGAGCCGGATCATTGCTCGATGGACAATATCCGGGGCAAGCGCACTACCTAGAACACATCAAGATGGAGGGGCCGTCGCGCGATGGCATGCATCCGCGCTTGCGCAGCCTCATCTTCAAGGGTTGCGATTGTAATGCGGTGGTTGACCAATTCATCACCCAATACGTTATTTGGGGGATGACCGAAGATAGTCAGGACATAATTCGAGCCTTGCTGGATATCGTGTTCGAAGAACGGATCGATCCGAAGTACGTGGACATCGAGCGCAGCGTCATCCTTCAGGAGTGCCGCAATCAGGGCCTTCGGATGCAGAAGGCGATGCGTTTCAACCGAATCATCTTCCCGCACGTGCCCGAATTGCAGTTTCAGATCACCGGCGACCCAAAGTCCATCCGAGCTATCGACGCCGCCATCCTCGCCGATTTCCAGGATTCCTACTATACGCCAGGCAACGCGGCGCTCATCGTTGCCGGGGGCATTAAGCATGAGGATGTCCTGAAAACGGCTGCAGGCTGCGACTTGCCGGAACGCAAGACGAGGCCAATCATGAAATTCGCCGCTGAACCGAAGCTGTGTCGGGCGGCCATCGAAGACGAGCAGATACCTGACGGCCTAGGCATGATCTTCGTCGGGACGGAGGATCGGCTTGAGCTTATCCACCTGCAGTATGCCTTCGACCTCCTTGGGCATTTTCCGCTCGGATTACTCATTCAACGACTGCGTATGCGCGACCGGAGGGTCTATGGCCTCGAACTGGTGAAGGCTGATTACCCGAAGTGGCTAGTCATCGGCTCGGATCTGCCGCCGGTGCATTTCAACTATTTCGAGAATGCGGTCTTCGAAGAGATCGAGCGGCTTGTCCGCTGCGATTATCCGCCGGAGATCTTCGAGCTTCTGCGGACCAAACACCGCAACGCCATCCTGACGCGCGCCGAGACTCGGGATAATGATAGCTGGGTCAATCGATTGGCAAAGGGGTGGTATAAAAATGACTTCGCATATCTGGACAACCAGATATTAGCGACCACTCGCGAGGAGGTGGCTCAAACGGTAAAAAAGTACCTTACCCGCGACCGCTACGGCTGTGTGCATTTCTTCACAAAGCGCGACTGGTAGGCCGCGCCTCGCCCCGATGCAAGTCGGGGATTTTTTTTAGCCTAACCATTGCCAAATACCGTATTTTCAGGCAAGATTGGCGGACGAGGCGTTGTTTTCATGAAAACGCGAATCCAGTAAACGATTCTGGATTTCAGCGTTAGCTGGAATTGAAAAATAATAAATGGACCAATCACGAATCCGGAATTTCTGCATCATCGCGCATATCGACCACGGTAAGTCCACGCTCTCGGACCGGCTTTTGGAATTGACCGGGACGATCGATAAACGGCGGATGCAGGCGCAGATGCTCGATACCATGGATTTGGAGCGTGAACGCGGCATCACCATCAAGCTCCAGCCGGCGCGGATGAAGTATGTGAGCAAGGATGGCGAGGAATATCAGCTGAATTTGATCGACACTCCGGGACATGTCGATTTCAATTACGAGGTCTCGCGTTCCTTGGCCGCCGTTGAAGGCGCGATCCTGCTCGTCGACGCGACCCAGGGCGTGCAGGCGCAGACCATCGCCAACCTGTACCTCGCCCTCGACCAGAATTTGGCTATCATCCCGGTGCTGAACAAGATTGATTTGCCGAACGCCGAGCCCGAGCGCCGCGCCGAGGAGCTGATGAAACTTCTCGGCTGTAAGCGCGACGAGATTCTGTCGGTCTCGGGCAAGACCGGCGAAAACGTGGATAAGTTGCTCGAACGCATCGTCAAGGAAGTGCCGCCGCCGTCCGGCGCTTACGCCAAACCGTTCCGCGCCCTCATCTTCGATTCCAAATACGACGACTATAAAGGGGTCGTAGCCTACGTCCGCGTCATGGACGGCGAGCTCAAGCAAACCGATAAGCTCAAATTCCTGGCGACCGGCGCGATCGGCGAGGCGCTCGAGGCCGGCTATCTCAAACCCGACTACGTCAACACGCAGCGCCTCGCGGCGGGCGAGATCGGCTACATCGTCTCGGGTCTCAAGGATATCCAGGCAGTGCGCGTCGGCGACACGATTACGAAACTCGACGACGTATTGGGGACGGCGGACATCAAGCCTTTGCCGGGCTACAAGGAAGTGCGGCCCATGGTTTACGCCAGCATCTTCCCAAAAGAAGGGAACGAGTACCAACATCTGCGCGAGGCCATGGAGAAGCTCAAGCTGTCGGACGCGGCGCTCCAGTTTGAGCCTGAGCATTCGGCAGCGCTGGGTTTCGGTTTCCGTTGCGGGCTTTTGGGCATGCTGCATCTCGAGATCGTGCAGGAGCGGTTGCGGCGCGAGCACAACCTGGAGCTCGTCATCACGACGCCGTCCGTGGCCTACGAGATCACGCGCACCGACGGCACCGACGAGGTCATCACTTCGCCCTTGGATTATCCCGAGGCGAATTACATCAAGCAGACGCGCGAGCCGTGGGTGGCGGTCGATATCGTGAGCCCCGCGGAATACATCGGGGGCATCATGACGCTCGTTGCGGAGAGGCGCGGCGAATTCAAATCGACCGACTACCTCGATCCGACGCGTGTGGTCATGCATTCTGATATGCCGCTTGCTTCGGTCATTGTGGATTTTCACGACAAGCTCAAGAGCATCACGTCCGGTTACGGCTCGCTCAATTACGAGTTCAAGGATTACCGGCCATCCGACATCGTGCTTCTCGACATCAAAGTCGCCGAAAAGCGCGTGCCGGCATTCTCGACTTTGCTCCATGAGAGCGAGGCGTACCGTCGCGGGCGCGAGATCGTCACGATGCTCAAAGAGACCTTGCCGCGCCAGCAGTTCGTCATCAAGATCCAGGCGTCCATCGGCGCCAAGATAATCGCGGCCGAGCGCATCTCAGCCTTCCGCAAGGACGTGACCGGATACTTGTATGGCGGGGACGTCACGCGTAAAATGAAGTTGCTCCAGAAACAAAAGAAGGGCAAGAAGAAGATGATGAGTTTAGGCGCCGGCACAGTTGAAATACCATCTGACGCATTCATCAAGATCCTAAGAAGAGGGGACAGGGGATAAAGGTAGGGGCGCATGGTTAGGCGTCCAGGGATGCATGCCAATATGAAGAAGAAACATTTTAAGGTCATTTGGAAAATCCTCGTCGGCTTGGTCGCATTTTCGACCATCTTTTTCCTGATTGCGCCGTTCGCGAGATATTTTTAGTGATTTATCCACAAGCTAAAAGAAGTTGACGGCTTTGGAGGTTTTGGTAGCTATAGAAGCAGGTGCAGGACAAATGGTTTGACCATTTGTTCTTTCATATCCAATCTCAAAAGGAGTATGTGCCATGCGTAAACTTGCCCTTGCAGGTGCGTCGTTCGTGACCGTGATGTTGATTTCCGGTTGCATCTATCGGATCGATGATCCGCCAGTTTCCGCCGACCCCTCTGGGGTTGCGGATTCGACCGGTGAATCAATGCCGGATGCTGCTCAGTCGAAGGGCGTGATAGAGGTCGGTCGCATCGGAATCACCCCGGTCAGGAAAACCTCAGATGGCGGGTCTGAACCCAAGATGGATGACGATGACATTCCGACAAATATTTTGCTTGAGACCTGCGAGAGTTCGCCGACCGAAGTCGCAGTGCCGCTCAACGCCGGCGACGGGAAATTCTGCGACACGCTTCAAGTCTATCCATATCGCGAGGACGAGAATGGCGTGTACGCTGTCACAGCTGCCATTGAATGGCAACTGCCGGCTGATGGCGTGGCGTCATTCGACGGTCCGGCCTACGGACCCGGCGGCTGCGTGCGCAGGCTTTCGGCCTTGACTGATGCGCTTTGGGCTGATGACACATGGGACGAACCGGAGACGCTCCTCACGGTCTGCGCCAAACCGCCGGCCAATATGCCGCACGCTTTCGCGCCGATTTGTCGGAGCTTGCCAGTGCGCGCGACCATCAACCTTGAAGGTGCCTGGTGCTTTAGCGGCGCGACCTTCGAAGGCGACTGCCAGGACGTCAAGATCAAACAGGACGGTCGGTTGCTTTATATCGACGATGACGGGCTGTCAGACGGCCGGCTATGGGTTAGGAGCGTGACGTTCAATCGCGACAACGATTACTTGTACGAAGGCACGGTCGAGGCGAACGAATACCTGTATGGCATCGTGCGCTTGAACGGCCGCCAGGAAGTCCTGGGTACTTGGACTGCCTGGAAACTGCCCTTGTATTGATCCATCCGCTGGTTCAATCCATGAGTAGATTAAGCAGTTAGGCTCTTGCTTGGCGCACGGCGCGATTCCGCAAGTTGCAGAGTGTTTACTTAAGCAAGCTTTGGCTGTGTCCACTGCGGACCCCCCGTATTTCAACGGGGGGCGTTTTATACCACCTGAGCGGATTCACATTTATTCCGGGACTCAGTTTGTATGGATGTTCGGTCGGCTTAGTGGTTGTCATTTTGACCGACATTTGGCCGATGTTTGACCGATGTCTTGACAAGAACCGCGAAGACGTTAAAAGCATATTCGTCCGTCGGTACACGGATGTCAAAGTCAGGCGGCGCGCCGTTTAGCAGAGTTTACCGCCGTGGTGTAGTGTTTACTTCTAGCTTCCGTTGATTCTCGACGGGGGCATTTTTATCCGCTTTGCTTTTGTCGAATGGTATGCCAAAATTCGACGACATGACCAAGCGTTGGCAAATGGTCGAGAATGAGGAGACGCTGGGCGGCGAACAGGGTCGGACTTTGGTCGAATCGCTCGGGCTGCATCCGGTCGCCGGCCGACTGTTGTTGAATCGTGGAATAGTGACAGCCGAAGAGGCCGTGGATTTTATCGAACCAAATTGGGACAAGGGAATTTATGATCCAATGTTGTTTAGGCGGATGCCGGAAGCGGTCGCGCGGATCTTCAAGGCCCTGGAGAATGGGGAAAAAATCACGGTCCATGGCGACTATGATGCCGACGGCGTGACCGGCAGCGCCGTGCTCATCTCGACGCTGCAGGAATTAGAGAAATTGATGCATGACTCAGCCCGATCGACTAGCGATTCACGACTCACGACTTCAACCATCGATGCCTACATCCCGCACCGCGACAAGGAGGGGTACGGCTTGCATTCGGTCACGGTTGATTACCTGAAAGAGCGCGGTACCTCGCTCATTGTGACGGTGGACTGCGGCATCGCCAACGTGGCCGAGATCGCCAAAGCTAAAGAGTTGGGCTTGGACACGATCGTGGTCGACCACCACCAGTTCGGGGAGGAATTGCCCGACGCAATCATCATCCATCCGAAAGTCCCGGGAGAAACCTATCCGTACAAGGATTTGGCCGCGGTCGGCGTGGCCTGGAAACTAGCTTGTGCCTTGTGCGGCGAGGCGCGGCGGCGCGCGCTACCTTTGGCGGAAGGTTTCGAAAAGTGGCTGCTCGATTTCGTGGCTATTGCGACCGTTACCGACATGGTGCCACTCCTGGGCGAGAACCGGGTCTTGGAAAAATTTGGTATAAAGGTCCTGAACAAGACGCGTCGGCCAGGCATGCGGGTGCTCATCAAGGCGGCCGGCTACGGACCGGGCGCGCTCGATACGAATTCCGTGGCTTTCGGGCTCGGGCCGCGCATCAACGCGGCGGGCCGCATGGATCACGCTTCGCTGGCGCTTAAGCTTATGCTGGCCGAGAACGAGAAGGAGGCCGGCATCCTGGCCCAACGGTTGGAGGAACAGAACCGCGACCGGCAAAAAGCCATGCAGCAAATGCTCGAGGAGGCCGAGGCGCAGTTCGCGGCCATGGCTGACGCGCCGTCGCTCGGCTTCTGGTCAGAGACTTGGTCGCCGTCGCTGGTCGGACTGGTGGCTGGGAAATTCCTGGACCGTACCGGCAAACCGACCATCGCCATCGGCCGCCACGGCGAACGCTGGGTTGGTTCGGGACGGTCGTATAATTTTTTCGATATAACGACTGCGGTGCGGCGCGCTGGGGACGGCATCCTGACCCATGTCGGCGGGCACGTCCAAGCGTGCGGCTTCTCATTCCATCAGGACGTCGCCGCGGCGACGTTTGTAGAAAAGTTTATGGCCGAAGCCGCGGCGGCTTTGGTCGGGACCGAGACTGGGCCAGTCCTGTGGATAGAGGCTGAAATCGCGCTAACGGACGTTAACTGGGAACTGGTTGAGACCCTGCAGAAATTTGAGCCATTCGGTGAGGGCAACCGCCGGCCAGTCTTCATGACTCGCGGCTTACAAGTTACGGCTTGCGACCTAGTAGGTCAGACGCATAACCATTTGCGTTGCACGTTGCGCGACGCGAATGGCAAATCACTGAAGTTTATCGGCTTCAGTTTCGGCAAACGAGCCGAGGAATTTTCTCCCGGCGCACTCATCGACGTGGCTTATGAAGTCGGCGTCAACGAATGGAACGGCCGGCGCGATATCCAGTGTAAACTGCTGGACGCCAGGAAGGCGGACGCTGAGTGTTAGGGGCTGGGGGACTGGGAGTTGGGGGTCTTATAAGATAAAATCAATCAAGCATGAAACTCATCATCCAAACCGACGGCGGGGCGCGGGGTAATCCGGGGCCGGCTGGAATCGGGGTCGTTATCTTGGACGAAACCGGTAAAATCCTCGAAGAACACGCTAGATATCTCGGTAAGACAACCAATAATCAGGCAGAATACCAGGCGGCGATTCTTGGTCTCCAGCGGGCTGTGGCTTTAGGTGCTGATTCAGTCGAAGTAGTCGCGGACAGTGAACTTTTGGTCAAACAGGCGCGCGGTGAATATAAGGTCAAGAATCCGGACTTGGCGCGGCGTTTTTTGGAGTTGAAAAACCTCGAAAGACTGCTCGGCGGCCGTGTCTCTTACCGGCATGTGTTGCGTGAACGGAATAAACACGCCGACCGGTTGTCAAATCTGGCGATGGATGAGGGGATGGGGATAACTTCCAAGGCCGAAGGTTGAGTTTATTTGCCCCGTTTTATCCTCGGATGTGGTACAATGATGGCGGAATGAAAAACCGCCATTCTTTATTTAAAAAAACGTCTATGAAAAGGCGTAAAAGATGGTCATGGCCGAAATGGCTTTGGCGATGGCATTATTTAGTCTCGGCTTTTGTGCTCTTCGCTGGCATCGGGATGCTTATAGCCTCGCTCCAGTTCGATACCCTGAAACATTACCAAGCCAAGGCGACGTCGGCGGAGTTCGTCACGGGATGGATTTGGGCGGATTCGTTGGGTTGGATTTCCCTGAACGACACAAATCCGGGGGCCTGTCCTGGTGGTGGGTGCGGAACTTATGGCGTGACCGTCAATCTTACAACGCGCGAGATTACAGGTTTTGGTTGGTCGGATAAGGTCGGCTGGATATGTTTTGGCACGTCTTGCCAGACTCATCCGGAATGTGTAGGCGCTCAGCCGAGCGGCCCGGCCATGGCTTATATTAGCTCAGGTTCAGGTATACTCGATGTCCATGGCTGGGCCAAGGTTTGCAGCGAAGGTTCGGCCGGATGGATTTCGTTGAACTGCCATGATCCGGGCGCCTGCGCTTCGTATGCGTATGGGGTTAAGTACAACACCGCGACTAAATATTTTAACGGTTTGACGGATCATCCAAAACCGAATACTTCGTCTTTGGCCTGGAACGGCAACAGCGATGGCAGTGGTTTCGGATATATAACTTTCGAATACGCCAACCTGACCACGCCCACCGAACCGAACCTTACGCCAGGCCCGCCGGAATCCAATTGCCACGACGGTGTCGACAACGATCTGAACGGGCTTGTCGATTGCGCCGATTCAGCCTGCAAATCCAATTCCGTCTGCCAAGAGCTAGTCGGAGTTACGGATTTTTGGGGGGAACCGCTCTGCCGCAACGGCATCGACGACAATGGTGACGGCGATACCGATTGCCGCAGTAACGGATGCGCCAGTGCTCCGGAATGCCAAGAGACACCGACGAACACGGATTTCTCGGGTACTCCGTTGTGCGCCAACGGCTTTGATGATAATTTGAATGGATCAATAGATTGCGCCGATGCTGGTTGTTCGACGTATTACGGTTGCGCGACTGCCGGGTCAGAGCCATCATACAGTCCGACGGCTTGCCATGATTCGACGGACAACGACGGCGACGGGAAACAGGATTGCGAGGATCCGGCCTGCCAGACTTTCGATTTGACCTGCACTCCGGCCTGGCTCCAGGCGAAATTCGGCAACGTGTATGCTCAACAGGGGATTACTGGCAGCACCGCCAAGAGTTCGCAAGCGACCTATTGTCTGACCAGCAAGGGTGCCATCTCCGGGTTCACCAGCGGTTCCGACTGCTTGGAAACAAATTCGGTGAGCCTCTCGCTGCCGAAGGGCTCGACCCAGTACCAGGGCACGCTCGGAAGCATCGATATCAATGGCATCCTGGCCGGACGCTACGGCCAGGTGGTTACCCTCAACCCGGGAGACATTACGGCTTCACTGCCGGAGAACCTAGCCGGCAAGGTCTATTACGTGCCGGGTAACGCGACCTTGGGCGCGAAAACCTTTCTTAACGGCTCCGCCGCGACCGATCGCGGCAACGGCCTGCTCATCGTCAAGGGTACTTTAACCATCAACGGCGCCGGTACTGTTCTGGACTATGCGCCTTTGGGTAACGTTACGGCGTTGCGCAACTTGGCGTCTTTCGGGGTTATTGTTATGAAGAATTCTAGTAGCACAGGAGGCATCATCAACATCAGCCCGACCGTGACTAAGATTGTGGGTGCGTATTTCGCCGAGGACACCATCAATACCGGGACGACCGGCGGCACGGACCAGGCTTTGACCGTCTACGGCTTGATGGCCGCTTACCGCCTCAATCTCCAGCGCAATTACCGCGACCCGGTGACACCGGCGGAACAGGTCATCTTCGACGGTCGGGCCGTAGCCAATCCGCCGCCTGGCATGGGTGACGTGACCAAATCACTGCCGGCTTCGCATGACGCTTTCTAAAAATATGGGGCTCTTCTCAAAGAAACCTGCGCAAAAAAGCTACCTCGGCGTGGACATCGGCCAATCAGGGATTAAGCTTGTTGAACTCAAGAACGAGAAAGGCCGGGCCCGTCTCGTGACGTATGCCTACGCTTCGCTGCCGACCGAAAGCTTCGATAAGGCGCTCGGCGAAGACGCCGACAAGGCGGCCGCGTTCGTCAAGAAAATGCTGGAGAAGGCGAAGTGCACCACCAAGATGGCGATCGCGGCCTTGCCGATCTCCTCGGTCTTTTCTTCGATTATCAGCGTTCCGGGGTCGACCGAAAAAGAGATTCAGGATGCCATCAGGCTTCAAGCCAAGAAACTCATTCCGGTGCCGCTTGAAGAGGTAACGCTCGACAACAAAGTCATCGACACCGAGTCGACCGGCGAAGGCTCCAAGAAGGTGACGCGCGTCCTTTTGACCGGGGCACCAAAGAGCCTGGTGCAGCGCTACCTGGACCTGTCCAAGAAGGCCGGCTTGGAACTCATCTCTCTCGAGACCGAGGCTTTCGCCCAGATCCGTTCGCTCATCGGCAAGGATCGATCGAGCATCATGATCATTGATATCGGTTCGATGCGCACTAACATTTCGGTCATCGAGAAAGGCATCCCGTTCCTAAACCGCTCGATTGCGACTGGCGGCGTGGCCATCACCCAGACCATCTCCAAGACGCTGTCCATTCCTTACGAACAGGCCGAGAACATGAAGCGCGACATCCGCGCCATGCAGGCCTTCGCCCAGACCGGCGACATCTCGATCATCCTGTCGGCTATCCTCAAGCCGATCATCGATGAGATTCGCTACTCGTTCAACCTTTACCAGAGCCAGACGGAGAACGGACAGCCAAAGCGCATCGATAAAATCATCCTGACCGGAGGATCGGCCCTACTGCCGCGTCTGCCGGAGTTCGTCACTCAACTCATGAACGTTAACGCGTATCTCGGTGATCCCTGGGCGCGTGTTGTTTATCCCCAGGACCTGAGGCCTATCCTGGATGAGATCGGGCCGCGCTTCGCAGTCTCGATCGGCTGCGCGATGCGCGATATCGAATAATGCATTAGCCCATGGCTTCAGACATCTCGCTTCTGCCCGAAGATTTGCGGAAAAAGGAAGAAGCGCTAAAAACATCCGCCAAACAGGAGCCCTCCAAAGAGGAGGGTCAGGGCATGAAATTTTTCATCCCGGCCGAAGAAGACGAGGATATCGAAATTATAGAAGTCGACGAAGGCGAAATCGACCAGGTGCTAGCCGGCGAACCGACTTTGACCAAGTTGGCTTTTTACGCCACCTCTTTCATCGAGGATCTCAAGACCAAACTGTTCAAGCCGCGCGCGGTCGAGGCCCCGCCAAAATTGCCGCCGCAGTTTTTCAAGCCGCCCGTACCTAAGCCCGCTGTCCCTGAAGCACCGGCCGTACCGGCCGGCAAGGCCAAGTTAACGCCAGCCACCGAAGCCGCGCCGCAAGTCCCACCTTTGGGTGGGATGGCCGTCGCCCGTACCTCGGCCGCCGGAGTAGCCGCAGAGATGGCACCTAGGCCAAAGGCTCAGATCGCCCCCTTTCCGGTGGCGCCAAGACGTGTCCGGGTTATACGTCGAGTTAGGAAACCGGTGCGCGTTAGCTTCGTATCGGACGAAGACTTGCGGCTGATGCGTATCGACGTCCGCAAGCGCCAATTCGCCTTCGCTTTGACGATTGTGCTGTTCCTGGTGCTGGGCGGCGGCGGATACGCGCTCCTGAATTGGCAAAAAAGTCAGGCCCAGGAGAAACTCCGGCAAGCCGATGCTCAATACTTCGAGGTAGAGCGCAACATTAACGAAAAGCTGAAGACGTGGTCGACTTTCCAAAGCCTCGAACCCAAGCTTAAAACTTTGGCCGGTCTGCTGGACAAGCATGTCAGCCCTACGCAACTTCTCAATGAATTGGAAAAAACCACCCTGCCCACCGTGTATTATGAAAGTTTTACGGTTACGCCTGACCGCAAGGTGACGCTTTCCGTGGTGGCGGATTCCTTGGAGACGGCCGCTAAACAGATGGTCGTATTTAACAAGGCAGATTTTGTGAAGAAAGCCGATGCCTCAAGCTACTTGGTGACCTATGACCCCAAGGACAAAAGCCGGATCGTGGGCGTCAATTTCCAGCTTGCCTTGACGTTGACAGATAACGCACTCAAGCCCGCGGTGGCCGGCGCCGCAGCGACTCAATGATATGGCGCCTAATTCGACGATCCCGAACCGAAACAACGGCAAACCGGAGAACACGGCCCAGGGCTTGAAGCGTTTTAGCGTTGTCCAGGAAGAGGCAAAGACGCCCGGACAATCCAAGATCTTCACTGATTATTATATCGCTATTTATCTATTCCTGATTGCCGGCTTCGCTGCCGCGGCGGTGTTCATCCATCGACCGATGATCAAGGAGATTCAGCGGATCAATAAAGAAACTCAAAATCGGCTGACGACCATCGAAAACGAGCGAGCTTACCTCAATAGCATCGAAGGTTCGGTTGCAGCCGCGCAATCCATTCCTCCGGAAGTCCTGGCGCAAGTTGATAAATCCTTGCCGCGTGAGCAAGACATCCCGTCGCTCCTCGTTCAATTCGGCGCCGCGGCTGCAGCCAACTCGGTGAATATCGAAAGTATTGCCTTCGTCGAAACTAAAGGGGCGGAAGGCCAGACGACCCCCCAGGGTCTGGTCGTGCCGATGGACGTGAATCTGGTTGTCCGCGCTCCGTCATATTTCGAGATGAAACGGTTCCTCGCCGCGGTTGAGAACAGTTTGCGACTCATGGATGTCCAAAGCATAAATTTATCGGGCGGCGACCTGAAAGAAATTTCCTTCTCCATCCAGCTCAAGGTCTATACGTATCAGCCGCCGGCCGGCCGGCAAGCTCCGGCCGTCGGCGCTTCCGCCTCAACGACCCTACCGGTCGTGCCGGCCGATGTCCCGGCGCCTATGCCTAAATCCTGATGTATGCCAGCCAAATCCAGCGTTTTTTCAGGCATCATCTTGGTCTTGGGGACCCTGGCCGTTTGCAGTACGATTTTTTGGTTTTTATACACCAGTTTTAGTCCGGTTGACGTCCCGGCGCCGCCGCCGGCGCGCACAGCTCTAACATTCGACCCGCAGACTGATGTTAGTCAGAACAAGATTTTCGGCCAGCTCCAGGATTTGCGTAAGAATGCCGATTTGTCCGTTCAAAATATCGGCCGGTCGAATCCGTTCATGAAGGTGCCTATAACCCTGCCTCAGGCGATTTCCGCGAGTTCGACAAGTTCCACAGCGCCGATGACTGAAACGGCATCCACAACTTTTGACCAGCAAGCCCCGACCACCACCCAACCGTGATTTATGGATGAACAAATCCTGGCTATTCTCCAAAAAAACAAGGCCCTCGATGAGAAGACCTTGAATTTAATCAAGGATCTCATGGCGCGGGGCAAGACTTTGGAACAAGCGGCGGTGGGCGGCCGTTATGTGACGGATGTCGTCTTTGCCAAGGCTAAGGCCGAAGCGTTCGGCTTAGCTTTCGTTGATTTGACCGAACGCGTCATTCCCAAGGAGACGCTGGAATTGATTCCTCAAAAGGTTAAAGAAACATTTGGCCTGGTGCCGGTCGAATTCGATGGCAAGACATTACAGGTGGCCATGCTCAATCCGCAGGATATTAAGGCCAACGAAGCCATCGAGTTCCTCGCGGCTGACCGGGGTTGGGTGGTCAAATACGTCATCGCGCCGACCTCTCAGATCTTGAGCTTGCTGAAGAAACTCAAGGGACTGGGTACCGAAGTGGCGACGGCGTTGGCGCAGGCCAAGGGCAAATTCAGTAAGAAAGAAGAGAAGGTGGAAGATTTGGGTAAACTCGAGGAAATCATCAAGGGCGCGCCGGTATCCCGCATGGTTTCGGTCATTATGCGGCACGCGGTTGAGGGTGGGGCATCGGATATCCACATTGAGCCGATTGGGGATGAATCGCGCGTTCGGTACCGTATTGACGGCGTCTTGCGGACGTCGCTCGTGTTGCCGATCTACGTTCATCCGGCTCTGGTCTCGCGCATCAAAGTCCTGGCCAATCTCAAGATCGATGAGACGCGCATCCCGCAGGATGGGCGCATCACTCAGGAAATCGGCGGGCGCAAGATCGACTTCCGCGTTTCGACCTTGCCGGTCGTAGATAACGAGAAGGTCGTGATGCGCGTCCTCGACACGACCTCGAGCGCGCCGACGCTCGAGAGCCTCGGCTACCGCAAGGAGCATGTTGCCATCATCGAAGCCCAGACCAAGAAGCCGTTCGGCATGTTCCTCGTCACGGGCCCGACCGGATCCGGTAAATCGACGACGCTGTTCGCCATCCTAAACACGCTGAATTCGGAAGGCGTCAATATCTCGACCCTCGAGGATCCGGTCGAGTACTACATCCCCGGGGTCAACCAGTCGCAAATCAAAGAAGAGATTGGCTACACGTTCGCGAATGGGCTTAGGTCGCTCTTGCGCCAGGACCCGAACATCATCATGGTCGGCGAAATCCGCGATCGAGAGACGGGTGAGTTGGCAATCCATGCCTCACTGACTGGTCACCTGGTGTTCTCGACCTTGCATACCAATGATGCTTACGGCATCGTGCCGCGCTTAGTCGATATGGGTATTGAGCCGTTTTTGCTCAGCGCGACGCTCAACGTTGGCATCGCCCAGCGTTTGGCTCGGCGTGTTTGCCCGTATTGCAAGGCGCCGCAGGAGATCGAACCGGAAGTCATCGAGAAAATTCGAAACGAGGTTAAACGCATTCCGGCAAAGTATTTTTCGCCGGGATTCAATCCAGATAAACAGATTCAGTTCTTTATGGGCAAGGGCTGTGCTAGATGCGGGAATAGCGGCTACCAAGGCCGCCTCTCGATCGCCGAGGTGTTCGAGTTCAACGCTCCATTACGCCGCTTGATCGAGAAGGGTTTTCCGCAGGATGAGGTCCTCAAAGAGATAACTAAAGAAGAGACGCTGACCTTGCGCCAGGACGGCCTGCTCAAGGCCTTGGACGGTTTGACTAGCCTAAGCGAAGTTATGCGCATCAGCCAGGAGGCACAGGAAGGGAACTGATAGGAGTCGTAAGTAGTAAGTCGTAAGTCGTGAGTAGTAAGTCGTGAGTGATAAGTCGTGAGTCGGTGAGTCGTGAGTCGGTGAGTCGTGTCGGACAGGTGTAGGGGTGCAGGGTAATGCGCCCGGAACAAAACCATAAACGCAACCTAAACATATGAAACAGAAAATCTTGATCATCGAGGATGACGGTTTCCTGGCCAGCATCTATGCCCAAAAACTCGAGCTAGAGGGGTTCGAGGTGGCCTTCGCCACGAACGGCGAAGACGGCTTAAAGCTGGCGCAGAAAGACAAACCGGATTTGATCTTGCTCGATTTGCTTATGCCTCAAATGGACGGTTTTGAGGTTCTGGAGAAGGTCAAGGCCGATCCGACGATTAAGGACATAAAAGTCCTAGTGTTGTCGAATTTGGGCCAGAAGGAAGATGTTGATCGTTGCATGAAGCTCGGAGCCGTCGGTTATATGATAAAGGCCCATTCACTGCCGGAAGAGACAGTCAAGAGGATTAAGGAGATCCTCGGCACGACCTAAAACGGAACCGGAACAATCCGCCATGCCCTCATTCAAGTACCGCGCCCGCACGCCGGATGGAAAGATCCAGGCGGGTTTGATAGAGGCTGAAAACGAGGAGCAGGCGCAGTTAGCCATCGAAGATCGGGGGATGGAGTTGCTGGTGCTCGAAGTCCAAAAGTTCGCCGGCATCGGGAGCAAGAATATTAACTTGCCGTTTCTCAACCGTATCACGCAGAAGGATATCGTGGTTGCTGTTCGGTCGCTCGCCGTCATGGTGTCGGCGGCTGTGCCCCTGCCGGAGGCCATCCGGAATATTGCCAGACAAAGCTCTAATCCGAAGATGCAGAAGGTGCTACTGAGCATCGCGTCCGAAGTTGAAAGCGGCGCGCGCTTGTCCGATGCCTTCGAGAACCAAAGTGACGTCTTTTCGCAATTCTTCATCAACATGATCAGGTCTGGCGAGACCTCTGGCCAGTTGGCCGACGTCCTGGAATATCTGGCCGACCAGCAGGAAAAGGATTTTGACCTCATGAGCAAGTTCAAGGGTGCCATGATCTACCCGGCGTTCATCATCGGCGCCATGATTATCGTGGGCTTTGTGATGATGACGTTCGTCGTGCCGAAACTCGTCCAGGTTCTGCAAGAAGCCGGCGCCGAACTGCCGATCTCGACGCGGATACTCATCTTTGTCTCGAACGTCTTCGTCAATTACTGGTGGCTGATAATCGGCGTTGTGGTGGCGGGGGTGATAGGTTTCAAGTTTTGGGTCAAGACGCCGTCCGGCAGATACCAGTTCGACTGGATCCTCATGCACATCCCGATATTCGGCAAACTGTTCCAGGAAATTTACGTCGTGCGCTTCACACGGTCGCTGGCGACGCTCATCAAAGGCGGCGTCGACCTGGTCGAGGCACTGCAGATTGTGGCCCACGTCGTGGGGAATGAGGTGTGGAAAACCATGGTGTTCGAGACCATTCAGGAGGTCAACGACGGTAATTCCATTGTCACCGCCTTCCAGCGCTACAAAGTCGTGCCGACCATGATGACCCAGATGATGTCGATCGGCGAGGGGACGGGTCGGACCCAGGACATCCTGAACCGAGTCTCGGATTTTTATGCCCGCGAGATTGACAACATGATCGGCAACCTGACCAAGCTCATCGAACCGCTGGTGCTGATCGTCCTCGGCCTGGGCGTGGGCGTCATGGTTTCGGCCATTATGATTCCGCTTTACATCCTGTCAGGCTCCGCGGGTTAAATTAATGTGTGGATAACTTTTTCTAGGCAAGCCCATCCGTGCTATAATTCCTTCGTCAATTATTAATTCACGGCCATTTAGGCTGAAAAACTAAAATAGGTAACCAACCTATGAAGAACAAGAAAGGCTTTACCCTTATCGAGCTCCTGGTGGTCATCGCCATCATCAGTTTGCTCGCCACCTTAGCCGTCGTTGCTTTTGGTAGCGCGCGCACTAAGGCCCGCGACGCCAAGCGCGTAGCGGATATCCGGGCCGTGGTCAGCGCTATTAGCACGGCCGCGCAAGACTATCCGAACTTGAGTTTGTGCAACAAAACTGGCAATGCGGTTATTAACACCCATCTGAACATAAAGGAGTTGAAATTTCGCAATGGCCAATGCGCGAGTGGTACCGACTTGCCAAATACCTACATAAATTTCGGGCCAATTAAGGATCCGCTTTATACCGGCATTTGCTCACCAAATTCAGATTTTAAACCAACTGCGCCGTGCGATTATACTATTTACAGCGGTGCTGCGCCATCAAACTTCACCATCGGTTTCGTGACTGAGGGCAATGCAGTCACGGGTCTGGGCAATGGAACGACTCACATAGCTAACCAGAACGGAATAGTTGACTAACAGATCTGAACCAAAGGACGCCCCGCCTACGACCGGGGCGTTTTGTTTTAATTGAGTGACAGATGCGGTATACTGGCTTTCAATATGAGGTCAAACCTAAAACAGGGCTTCACTATTCTTGAACTCTTGGTGGTCATCGCCGCCGTCGGCATCCTAGCGGCCGTGGCCATCTATTCGCTGAACGTCACGCGGGCCATGAGCCGCGACGCCAAACGCGTCTCGGACATCAGCATCATCCGCGCCGCCTTAACCCAACACTGGCTGCAGAAAGCGACCTATCCGATCGCTGATCCGGTGGATTTGGGTCGGGCCGGGACAGGTGCTGAAGTCCTGGCGAGCAACGGCTTCGCGGCCAAAGGTCAGGCGATCGAGCCGATCTTCCTCCAACAGATTCCGGTTGGGCCAAAAGCCAATGAATATTACCGCTATCACGGGTCGGCGCAGGGCTATTCGCTGAAGTTCACGACCGAGAGAGCTACGGCCTACGGGGCGCCCGGGACGTATTACGCGCATTCCGGGGGTGTGGATAAAGAGGATGCGGAGAAGTGATCTGGTTTGTTTCGCTTTAGATCGTCATAAAGGTTCTTCGCTACGCTCAGAACGACGGAAGGGGAGATCAGGACGACGGAAGGGGAGATCAGAACGACTTCGGAAAGGTTCTTCACTTCGTTCAGAACGACGGAAGGGGGAGACCAGGACGACCTTGAAAAGGTTCTTCGCTGCGCTCAGAACGACAAAATGCTCGTCATCCTGAACGGAGCGCAGCGAAGTGAAGGAACCCACCAAATCGTCATCCTGAACGGAGCATAGCGAAGTGAAGGATCTTTAGAGGAAATAAAGGTTCTTCGCTACGCTCAGGACGACGGAAGGGGAGACCAGGACGACGGAAGGGGGAGACCAGGACGACCTTGAAAAGGTTCTTCGCTGCGCTCAGAACGACAAAATGATCGTCATCCTGAACGGAGCGCAGTGAAGGAACCCACCAAATCGTCGTCCTGAACGGAGCATAGCGAAGTGAAGGATCTTTAGAGGAAATAAAGGTTCTTCGCTACGCTCAGAACGACGGAAGGGGGAGACCAGGACGACGGGAGGGAGAGATCAGGACGACATATATTTTAAAGGATGGAATTCGAAATTTTGGTTAGGCTTCTGTTCGCCGCCAGCCTGGGCGGCATTTTGGGTTCGTTCGGTAACGTGCTCATCATCCGCTGGCACGGCGGCAAATCCCTCGGCGGACGCTCGCGTTGCCCGGGCTGTAAACGCCCGATCAAGCCGCGCCACCTGATCCCAGTCGTCTCCTGGCTCTGGTTGCGCGGACGCTGCGCCTATTGCGGTCGGAAAATCCATCCGCAGTATGTCTTGGTCGAAGCGGCGGCGCTCAGCCTGGGGATCTTGGCCGCGATCCGTTGGGATCCATTCAGCGGTCCGCAGTTCTGGCTGGAGTTTTTGCTGACCACAGGGCTGCTCGTGCCGATTGTCATGGATCTGCGCTGGCAGGAGTTGCCGGTCGAGTTCATGCTCGGCCTCGGGGTCTTCGGCGCGGTTTTCGGCCTCCTCGGATTTTCTCCCTGGATGCCCGGCGGTTGGCTTGCGGTAAAGGCCATTCTGCTGGGATGTTGCGTAATGGCGATCTTCTTCGGTTCGCAGATAATCCTCTCGCGCGGGCGCTGGCTGGGAGAAGGCGATTTCTGGTTCGTCCTGATGATGGGATTGGCGCTCGGCTGGCCGACAGTCGCCGTCGCGGCCTATGCCGCCTACGTCTTCGGTGGGCTGTTGGCTGTGGCCTGGTATCTCGCAGGCCGCCTTAACCTTAAAAGCAAATTGCCCTTCGCACCGGCGCTCGCGGCAGGTACAATGGTCGCCATGTGGTACGGACCGTCTCTGACTAGATATTTCGCCTATGCCTTCAAATAAGGCGTCCGGTTTTTCGTTCGTCGAGGCGATGATCTCGATCACTATCGTGGGCATCATTTCGGTTATCGCTTTTTACAACTTGCGGACCTCGCGGATGAACGATGAGCTCCGGACTGCCGCCCATCTCGTGGCTGCGGATTTGCGTTCGGCCCAGACACGCGCCCTGCACGGCGAGAACGTAAAGTGGTGTCCGAATCCGTTAAATATCTGGATAGTCTGCGAGGATTCAACGGCGGGCTGCGACGACGCTTGCGTCGCATATCCCTCTGGAGGATTCGGCGTGCATTTCGACACGGGCACAAGCATTTACCAGCTTTATTCCAAGTACCACAACGCTACTTCGGACTGGCGCATGGTTACGAGCAGTGAGGTCATTGTGGCGCGTGACCTGGCCAAGTCAGGGGCGGCGAACGTGACGATTTCCGGCCTTGACGGCGCGATATCGTTCACCGGAGTTGACGCCGCGTTTATGCGGCAGACGGGCCAGATGCGCATCAATGCTTGCAGTACCTGCAGTGAGCAGTCCTACCTCAAGATAACGCTCAAACACAGTCTCTCGCTCAAGACCATCGTGGTTTCGCTGAATTACAATACGGGACGCATATCAATCGAAGAATAGTCATATGCTTATCCGCCGCGGGCAGACCATGCTCGAACTCATCTTTGCCACCGCTGTCATCGCCATCGGCGTCATGGCGGCCTCAACTCTGGTCTTTTATAATCTTATGCTGGCCAACCGCGACAGTAGCGAGATTACGGCCATCAACTTGGCGCGCGAAGAGTTGGAGTTGGCCAAGAACAAACGCGATTCAAATTGGCTGGCGGGCAAACCTTTCGACGATGGAATGTACAACGGCACGGACTATACCGGCACTTGGGTTTGGACGGGCTTGCCCGGCGCGACTCCTTCCGTGGATTTCACGGCCAACGATTTCACCGATCCGCGGACCAAGGTTATGATATCGGATAATGCCACGACCCAGAATTTTATGGAGAACTGGAATCCTCTCATTACCGGCGCAACTTCTACCTTCTCGCGGCTGGTGACGTTCAACGGCATCTGCGACGACGGCACAATCGTGGGTGCGGGTGTGACCTGCGCGAACATTGGCCGCACCAAGGTCGGTATCCGCGTCATCGCGGACGTCCAATGGACGCTTAAAGGCGTCGTGAAATCCTTGTCGATGACAAGCGATTTATATGATTGGCGCTGAACGATTCAAGCGGGCCTGGCGGCTGGTGCGGCAAAAAATTGGAGCAAACCCTTGGTGCGCCGTGAAACCGGGCACCAAGCCGGGCTTCACCTTGCTGGAGATGCTCATGGTCGCCCTGATATTCTCGCTCATGTCCGCGGCTTTAGCCCAGATTTTTATGAACATCACGCGACTCGAGCGCAAAGTCTCCTACACCGCGACGCTCTCGCAGGACATGCGGTTCGTCATGGAGATGGGGGTCAGGGCGGCGCGCAGCAACTACATCGACTATTCCTCCCAGCCTTTGGACAGCAAGACCTCGCTTTTTAAGGTCATAACCCCGAGCGGCGAAACGATCGAGGTCAAACCGATGGACAGCGCTACCTGTCAGGATCCCACGGTCACTCAGTGTCTGATGTTGAGGAAGAACGGCGGTGCTTGGAGTCCGCTCACCTCGAAACGGGTCAATGTGAAATTCTTCGACATCTACGTCAGGCCGTCGACTAACCCGTTCAACGATCTGACTAATAACCAACAGCCGTTCGTAACCTTTAACATCGGCCTGGAATACATTGCTCCGAACGCTAAGGATAACGTTACACTGCAGGCCCAATCCACTGTCTCGTCGAGGCTTTACCAGAGATGATTATGAAGCGAAGAATGCTGAACGGAGAATCGAGAGCCCGGCGCACCACGCGTTGCCCGCTTTCATTCGCCTCGCTCCTGCCGGGAAACATCCTGCCGCTGGCTTTGATCATGATGATGATCATCCTGATGGGCGGCATCGGTATCAGCCTCATCGTGGCGGAGGGCTCCAAGCGGGCGGCTGAATCCAACGATTCGGTCGCTGCCTATTACTTGGCCGATTCGGGAGTCGAAAGCCAGCTTTTCCAAATCCGCAAGAACAACCAAACCTTGGCCTATGTCAATTCGATGAGCCTGGATTACGGCGACGGGCGCAAATGGGTTTCGACCGGAGCGTTGGAGCAGCCATTAGCCAAGACCATCAAGTCGGTCACGACTTCGAGTTTTGCGGTCCTTGACCTGTTCGATCCCGACAACATGACGACGCCCCTGAATATCGGCCAGATGCACGAGACTTTGGTCCAGATGCACCTGACTTGGGCTACGGATCCAACTTGCACCGCC
>Ga0209018_1000659_pt1 | contig 31106 bp, 24 predicted proteins | sample YNPBryBLVA2012_FD_185814 | JGI IMG/M metagenome (GOLD analysis project Ga0209018, IMG submission 185814) | Anoxygenic and chlorotrophic microbial mat microbial communities from Yellowstone National Park, USA - YNP Bryant BLVA 2012 (SPAdes)... ...
GGGATCGGCGGGTGCTGGAGAAGCTCCGGGGGCGCTGGTGAAGGAGCGCCGCTTCGGCGGTTGGGGGTTTGAGGGGGTGCGGCGAGAGCCCCCGGAGCCGTTCCTGGCGCTCTTGGCGAGCCGACTCGGCCAGGGGGAAGCGTTGCCGGAGGCGGATCCCCGGCGGTTCCGGCTCCCCAAGCCCAAGCCGTTGCCGCGGTGGCGGGGGGAGACCAGCCGCGAGCCAGCGGTGCGGCTTTTCCACTGCGCCGGGCAGAGCTTTCCGGAGCTGGTGGCGCTGCGCACCGGGGCGCAGCGGGCGTTCCCCGACGGCGTGGTGTTCCCCACCCAAGCCAGCGAGGTACAGCAGGTGCTGGCGGTGGCGGCGGCGGAGGGGGTAGCGGTGGTGCCCCGGGGCGGGGGTACCTCGGTGGTGGGGGGCGTGGCGATGCCCGAGGATCCCCGGCCGGTGGTGGTGCTTTCCCTGGAGCGGCTGGCAGGGCTCTTGGCGCTGGATGGCCGCTCGGGGGTGGCCACGGTGGGGGCAGGGACCACCGGGCCGGCGCTGGAGGCGGCGCTGGGGGAGGCGGGGCTGTGGCTGGGGCACGAGCCCCAGTCGTTCGAGCTTTCCACCGTGGGGGGGTGGGTGGCCACCCGCTCCGCAGGGCAGCGCTCCACGGGCCTGGGGAAGATCGAGGACCTGGTGGCCGGGGTGGAGGTGGCGCTGCCTTCGGGGCTTTGGCGGCTGCCGCCCCAGCCTGCCTCCGCCATGGGCCCGGAGCTGCGGCGGTTGGTGTGCGGCGGCGAGGGGCGGCTGGGGGTGATTACCGCGGTGAGCCTGCGGGTGCGCCGCCGGCGGCAGCAGGACCCGGGGAGCGCCTACCTGCTCCCCTCCTTCGCTGCTGGGCTGGAGGCCTGCCGCAGGGTGCTCCAGGAGGGGTTGGCGCCGGAGGTGCTGCGCCTGGCCGACGAGGAGGAAACCGCCGCGAGCCTGCGCCTCGCCCAGGTGGGCAAGCTCGCGGCGTTGGCGAGGGGTTTGCTCTTTGCCACCAAGCGCTTTGCCAGGGGTTGCTTGCTGCTCGTGGGGTACGGCAACATCCCCCGAGCCAAGGGGGAGCTGGCGGCTGCCTTACGGGGGTGCGGTGCCCTTCCTTTGGGCTCCGGACCTTGGCGGCTCTGGCTGCGGGAGCGCTTCTTTCACCCGTACCTGCGGGATGCGCTGCTTTCCGCGGGGTTCGGGGTGGACACCTTCGAAACCGCGGCCCCTTGGTCGGCCCTGGAGCGGCTGCACACCGCGGTGACCCGGGCGCTTTCCCAGGTGGCGGAGCGGCGCGGGGAGCAAGTGTTGGTGCTGTGCCACGCCTCCCACGCGTACCGGGACGGCGCCTGCCTTTACTTCACCTTCCTCTGGCCTATGAAAGCTGGCCAGGAGGTGGAAGCTTGGCAGGAGTACAAGAAGGCCTCGGTGGAGGCGTTGCTCGCCGCGGGGGGCACGGTTTCCCACCACCACGGGGTGGGGAGGATGCACGCGCCGTACCTGCCTCGGGAGGTGGGGGTGCCAGGCGTAGCGGCCCTGGAGGCGCTGGCCAGGGCGGTGGATCCCCAGGGGATCCTCAACCCGGGAGTGCTGCTGCCATGAGCGGGGCTTGTTTTCGGGCTGGGGCCTGGGAGCGGCTGGGGGCGGGGCTCGATGTGCTTGTGGTGGGCGGCGGCATCACCGGGGCTGGGGTGTTTGCCGAGGCGGCGCTGCGGGGGTTGGCGGTGGGGCTTGTGGAGCAGCACGACTTCGCCTCCGGCACCTCCTCCCGCTCCTCCAAGCTGATCCACGGGGGGCTGCGCTACCTCAAGCGCCTGCAGCTGCGCATCACCCGAGCTGCTTGCCGGGAGCGGGACCTCTTGGCACTGCTCAACCCTCACCTGGTGCGCCCGCTGCAGTTCCTCTACCCGGCCTACGCCCACGACCCAACCCCGGGGTGGCAGGTGGCCTTGGGGCTTGCCATGTACGACCACCTCACGCCGTTCCGTCACCGCCACCTCCGCCTTTCCGCCCCCAAGGTGCGCAAGCTGGTGCCGTTTCTGGCCCGGCCGGGGCTGGAGTTCGGTCTTGTTTACGACGACTGCCTCGCCGACGATGCCCAGCTCACCTTCGCCGTGGTGCGAGCTGGGGTGCGGGCCGGGGGGGTGGCGCTCAACTACGCCCGGGTGGAAGAGCTGGTGCAGGACCGCCGGGGGAACGTGGTGGGGGTTCTGGTGCGGGACCGGGAGGACGATCGGGTGTACCGCCTGCGCGCCCACGTGGTGGTGAACGCCACTGGGGCTTGGTGCGACCAGCTGCGGGAGAGGCTCGGGGCCCCCAAGCGCTTGCGCCCCTCCCGGGGCTCCCACCTGCTGTTTCCCCGGCACCGCTTGCCCTTGGAGGTGGCGGTGACCGGCCTTTCCCCCGACGATGGTCGTCCGGTGTTCGCGGTCCCCCACCCCGAGGGCACCCTGGTGGGGACCACGGACTTGTTTCACGAGGGCCCCCTGGAAGACCCCCGGCCCAGCCCCCAGGAGGTGGCGTACCTCCTGCGCTACGTGCAGCACGCCTTCCCCCAGGCTCGGCTCACCCTGGCTGACGTGGTGGGGAGCTTCGCGGGGGTACGGCCCATCGTGGACAGCGAGGCGGAAGAGCCTACGGAGGCGAGCCGCGAGGAAGCGGTGTGGGTGGAAAGGGGGATGGTATCGGTGGCGGGGGGCAAGCTCACCACCTACCGGGTCACGGCCCAGGAAGTGCTGGAAAAGGTCCTGGCGCTGCTCCCCGAGCACCGCCGGCCCTCGGTGGAGGAGCTGCCGCTGGTCTCCGCGGTGCTCCCCGACCGGGTCTCGGGGGAGGCGCTGGAGGCGCTGGAGCGGCAAGGGGTCCCCCCGGTGGCGGCCCGGGGGTTGGTGCGGCGGCTGGGGGCCCAGGCGCTGGCCTTGGCGGCGGGGAGCGAAGCGCGGGAGCTGCTGCCGCTGGAGGAAACCTTCGGCTTGACCCCGGCGGAGGTGCGCTACCACCTGCGCTTTTCCGCGGTGGTGCACCTGGGGGACCTCCTGCTGCGCCGGGTGCGGCTGGGGATGTGGCAGCCGCAGCTTGCCGTGCCGTTCGCGGAAAAGCTGCGAACGCTGGTGCGCCGGCAGATGGGGTGGTCCGTGGCCCGCTGGCAGCGGGAGCTGGAGCTTTTCGCTAACGAAGTGGCCAACTGGGCGCCCCCGGAGGGTGCATGACCGCCGTGGTGGTGAACCCCAGGGCCGGAGGGGGAAGGGCAGGGGCGCGCTTCTTTCGGGCTTGGGAGAAGCTGGGCTTTGCCGTCTCCGCTCAGGTGCTGGTGCCGCAAACGCTGGAGGAGCTGGAGCGAGCGGTGAGGGAGCTGGTGGCCCAGGGGGTTTCCCGGCTGGTGGCCGTGGGTGGGGACGGCACCTTCCACCGGGTGGTGAACGCCGCCATGGGGGTGGGGGCAGGGGAGCTGCCGGTGCTGGGGCTAGTGCCCGCGGGCACGGGCTCGGACCTGGCGCGGGCTTTGCGGCTTCCCCGCTCGCTCCCCGCGGCGCTGCGCTTGGCTTTCACCGCGCCCCCTCGGCGCTGCGACCTGGGGGAGCTGGTCACGCCCACCGGGGTGGTGTTCTTTTGCAACGTGGCTTCCTTTGGCGTTTCGGGGCTGGTGGACCAGCGGGTCAACGCCAACCCCGAGCGGGGGCGGTGGTCGTTCCTGCTGGCCACGCTGGCGGCGGTGCGGGAGTACCGGCCGGTGCGCTGCCGGGTGCTGGTGGACGCGGTGCAGCTGTACCAGGGCCCGGTGCTGGTGGTGGCGGTGGCCAACGGCCAGAGCTTCGGCAAAGGCATGTGCATCGCCCCCGAGGCACGCTTGGACGATGGGCTTTTGGACGTGGTGGCGGTCCAGGCGCTGCCCCCCGGGGTGCTGGTGCGCAAGCTCGGGCGGGTCTACCGCGGCACGCACCTGGGGTTGCCCCAGGTGCGCTGGGCCCGGGGGCAGGAGGTGCAACTGGAGCTCGCGCCTCCTTGCCCCCCCTTCGACGTGGACGGGGAGTGCTACCCGGCCTCCCCCGCCACGCTGCGCCTGCGGGCTGGTGCGCTTCCGCTCGCCGCCCCGCCAGCGGCTTGACAGCGGTGTTTCCCCGGTCTACCTTGTTTTCGGGAGGCAGAGGTCGGTGGCAGGGTTGGCCAAGCAAACCGTGTACCTCGACGAGGATCTCCGCCGTGCGCTGCAGGCAAAAGCAGCCACCGAAGGGAAGAGCCTTTCCCGCCTGGTGAACGAGGCAGTGCGCCAAGCCTTGGGGGAGGAGGCGGAGGACCTGGCGGCCTTTGCCGCGCGAGAGGCGGAGCCGGCGATCACCTTGGAGCAGTTGCTGGCCGAGCTTCCGTAGCGTGCCCAAGCTCAAGCTGCTGTTCAAACGCTCGGTGGTCAAGGACCTGCGACCGCTGGGCGAAAAGGACCGGGAGAGGATCTTCGCCGCGCTCCGGCGCCTTTCAGAAAACCCCTTCCAAGGCGACGTGGAAAAGCTCGCGGTGGCGGGCTGTTTTCGCTTGCGGGTGGGGCGGTACCGCGTGCTGTTTCAAATTGACCAAAGCCGGGGTGCGCTGGTGGTTTTCAAGGTAGCGCACCGCAGCACGGCCTACAGACGTCGCTAGCCTACCCGGGGGAACGTCAAACCTCCGCCGCAGCCTTTGCCCGCAACGCCACGAGGATTTTTTCCTCCGCTTGGGCGTGCTTGGCGCGGACCCGCTCCAGGGCCGCGTCGGCCCGGGCCAGGAGCTCGGCGGCGGTATTTGGGTCTTCCAGCGAGGGGATGTTGATGCACACGTTCTGGTAAGCGCCGGCGGCAGCTGCCCGGGCTACCTGGGCCCCCACCCCCGCATCGGAAAGCGAAGCTTCCAACCCCAGCTCCGCCACCTCCAGGCAGAGGTCGAGGATCTCCGGGCAAGCTTCCAGCACCCCCAGCGGCACCTGGATGGCCCGCAGCGCCGCCTGGTGCACCGCTTGGCGGCGGGCCGCTTGCTCCTCGGCAGTGGCTTTGGGCAACCGCATGGCCTGGAGCAGCGCATCGAACGCCCGGGTGTCCTCGTCCAGGGCGGCCAGCATCGCGTCCTTCAGGTCCTGGGCGCGGATCGCGATGCGCTCCAGCTGCTCGCTCTTCGCCTCGAACCCCTTCTTGCCGTGGCTGAGGTTCGCCACCATGGCGGCGAGCCCCGCCGCCAGCGCCGCGCAAAGCGCGGAAACCGAGCCCCCACCCGGAGCCGGGGACTCGCTGGAGAGCTCGTTGGCGAAGCCCCGGACGCTCATGGAGGCCAAGGGCGCGGGCGGCGCCAAGCGGTACTCGATGATGCGCTCGGCGGGATCGAACGGCTTCACCTCGGAAAGGCCCAAGGTGCGCATCGCCACGTGGAGGATCTCCTCCTCGGGTACCCCGCGGCTTTTGCCCATGCGGGCCAGGTAGTGCTTGCCGGCCGCAAGCAGCGCTGCCTTGGGAACGAGCCCCACCAGCTCCGAGCCGGTGACCCGCAGCCCCCGCTCCCGAGCTTTCTCCTCGCAGGTGTCGAACGCCACGTGCAGCGGGGTCACGTCCAGATCCGTGAGGTTCATGGAAATCTGCGCGCAACCGTACTCCGGGATGGTCCACCCCACCGCCTTCACGGACTTCAACAGCCCCGGCTCGTACACCGGCTCCCCCTGCTCGTTGCGCACCACCTCTCCCCGCTCGTCCCGCTTGAGCCGGCCCTTTTCCCGCACGTCCAGCGCCACTCTGTTGGCCAGGCGTTTGTCCTTGGTGTTGAGGTTCACGTTGAACGCCACCAGGAACTTCCTGGCCCCCACCACGCAAGCCCCCAGCTTGGGATTGAACACTGCCGGCCCGAAGTCCGGCTGCCAGGCGGGGTCCTTGAGCTTTTCTGCAAGCCCCTCGTACTCCCCGGCGCGGATATCGGCCAGGTTGCGGCGGTGGGGGGTTTGGGCCGCGTACTCGTAGAGGAACACCGGCACGCCGAACTCCTCGCCCAAGCGCTTGCCCAGCGCCTTCGCCAGCGCCACACACTCCTCCATGGTGACCCCCGCTACCGGCACGAACGGCACCACGTCCACGGCGCCAATGCGCGGGTGGGCGCCCTTGTGCTGGCGCATGTCGATGAGCTGGAAGGCGGTGGCCGCCAGGCGGTACGCCCCCTCCAGCACCGCCTCCGGGGCTCCCACGAAGGTGATCACGGTGCGGTTGGTTTCCGCCCCGGGGTCCACGTTCAAAAGCGTCACCCCTGGCACCGCCGCCGCCGCTTGGGCCACCTTCTCGTAAACCTCGGCTCGCCTGCCTTCGGAAATGTTCGGCACGCACTCCACCAGCTTCATGCCCACCTCCGCCGAGGAATGCTAGCAGGGCAGACGCAACACCTCGCGGTAGGCCGAAAGCACCTTGGTGGCGGTGTTGTCCCAGCTGAAGCGCTGCGCTTGCCTGATCGCCTTTTCGCCCAAGGCCTTCCGCTTTTCCTCCGAGCGCTCCAACTCCGCCATGGCCTGGGAGAACGCCGCCAAGTCTTGCGGCTTGGTGAGCCACGCCGCATCCCCTGCCACTTCGGGGATCGAGGTGGTTTCGAACGCCACCACCGGTTTGCCGCAGGCCATGGCTTCCAGCACCGGCAGGCCGAACCCTTCCGCCAGGCTGGGGAAGGCGAGCCCGAGGCTTTGGCGGTAAAGCGCTGGCAGCCAACCCTCCTCCACGAACCCTAGCACCCGCACCCGCTTGCCCACCCCGGTTTGCGCGATGGCTCGCTCGATGGCTGGCCAGTGCAGCGTGGGGTGGATTTTCCCGGCGAGTACCACTGGCGTCTTCCCCCCGCTCGCCGCTGCGGCTGCCAGCAGGAACGGGAGGTTCTTCCGCGGGTCCCCGGTTCCCACGAAGAGCCAGTAGCCCGGCTCCAGGCCCCACTTGGCCCGAAGCTGGGCAGCTTCCTCGGGGGAAGGGTCCGGGGAAAAACGCTGAAAGTCCACGCCGTTGTAAGCAACCGTGATCCGCTCCCCGGGAAACGAAAACAGACGGTGCAAGGCTTGCGCCACGTAGTGACTGACCACCACAACGTGCGACGCGAGGCGCAACCGCCAACGGGTGATCAGCCAGTTGAGCGCGAAACGAAACGCGGGAAACCGCCGGGAGTAAAGCTGCGGCAGCTCGAGAGGAATGAGGTCGTGGTACGTGAGCACCAACGGGATTCCACCGGTGATGGGGACCTGGCGCGGCTCCACCTGATGCAAACAGGCAGCACCCAGTCGCGCCAAGGCCCTTCCCGCGAGCCGGCGCTTCCACGGGGCAGGAAGGCTGCTCGTGCTGGTTTCCGGCGCGGCCTCGAGGATGCTCGCGAGGACGTCGCCTTCGACCACTTGCCAGGGAAGGCGCCGGGTATCGAGGCCGGCCGCCGTGATGCACGAGGCTTCCTGGGAAGCGAGGCGAACCAGCGCAGGCAGGAGCTCTCGGAGGTACCTGCCGATCCCCTGAAACGAGGAAGCCGTGAAAAGCGGGGCAAGGTCCAGGAGCACCAGCCTCTGGTCAGGCTTTCGCTGGGAAGCGTGGGCGGTGGTGCTCGTCAAAGGTCTAGACCCTCCCCCTGGGGTGCATTGCCTTCAGCTCCTGTGGGGTGGTTTGAGCAGGCGGCGCAGGAGGTACGCCAGCACGGTGACCGTTGCGTTACCGGCGGTGGAAAACCCACGGGCGGTGCGAAAGCCCTCCAAAAGCTGCCGCCAAGCTGCTCGGAAATTGCCTCGTTCCAGGAACTCGCGCGCCGATACCAGGGCGATTTCCGCCACCTTTGCCTTGGCTTTTTCCAGTAAGCCCTTTTGCTCTGGGGCGATGTATGCAGCGGAAACGGCAATTGCTTGGCGCATATCGGCGATGTTGCGGGCAGACTTTTCCAGCGAAGCTGAGTCTTGCGCCGCGTGCTTGCGGTAAAGCGCTAGTGGTTCGGGATCGAACCAAACAGGTCCAGCCTTGGCTACCCTTTTCCACATGTCCCAGTCGCAGCAATGGGGAAGTTCGGGACGAAAACCGCCCACAGCCTCGTAAACGGCGTGCCGCACCACGATGCTGGGAGTCCATATCCTGTTGCTCACCAAAAGCGTCTGGAAAAGCTCGGGGTACACCTGGGCCCGGGGCAAATCCAAGTCAGAGATGCCGATCCATTGTCCGTCTTCGTCAATGAAAATAGCTCGGCAAAAAGCTGCCACCAAGCCGGGGTTTTCGCGAATGGCGCAGGCGAGCCGCTGGTAAAACCCGGGGCGGACCGCGTCGTCCCCGTGGAGGATGTGGATCCACCGGCCCCGGGCATGGGCGATGCACTGGTTGAAGTTGCCGGGAGCCCCCAGGGAGCGAGGGTTGCGGTAGAACTCCACCCGCTCCCCCGCCACCTCCCGAACCACCGCCTGAGGGTCGTCTGCGGTGGAGTGGTCGTCCACCACGGCAATTTGCATTTGCTCGGGCCCGGGATCCTGGGCCAGCACGCTGCGCAGTGTCTCGCCCAAAAAGCGCGCGCAGTTGTAGGTGGGTACCATCACCGACCAGAACGGCATCCGCCCGGTGCTTCTGGTAGGCGAAGTCGGTGGTGCCAACCCCATGGCGGGGCATATTCTACAGCTTCGAGCGCATGGCCTGCTCGCGTGAGTTGGTTCCCCTGCGCTTTCCTTCAGGGCCGCGAGGGACAGCCGCAAAGCCTAGCTCCGTGCTAGCATGGAAACATGGGTGCTTTGCGCGAAGCTGCAGGAGCCTACCCAGCGCGTTCCAGGAAGGTTGTGTGGCTTGTCGTTCCCCTCGCTCTAGCTGCAGCGGAGGGTCTTCTGGCCCTGATCTCGGAGAAGGGAGGGAAGGACCACCCCGGACTACTGTTCCACCTAACCGCGCCGTGCCTCGTCTGGGTCCCTCTTGCCGCGGGGGTGAGGCTCCTCGCATCGCGAGGTTTTTCCAAGCTGCGCGTCCTCCAGGTGGCGGCAAAGGCTCTGGGGGCGGTGTTGTGGGGCGCGGTTTCAGTGGTCGTCACTTGCAGTTGGATTGTGTACCGCTTGACAGGGTCCTTTTTGAATCTCGAACAGCTTGCTTTCGCTAAGGAAAACGCTGGAGCGCTTTTGCTACACCTGCTTCAGACCTCGGGGATTTACGTGCTCATGGGGTTTGGCGGGTGCTTTCTCCTTTCGTGGGCCACGTACTCGGGAATCTCGCGCCTCGCACCGCTGCAGGTGACCCGTCTAGCCCACAGGGTCCTGCTCGTGGCGGTTTTCTCGCTGATGTTCGTGACCGCAATAGGAGTGGTTCTTTCGGGAGAGTGGCCCACTGGTCCCGTAGCTGCGCTGGCACAGGGGATACTCCAGTCCGAGGTAATGGAGGGCAGCCCCTTGTCGCTTCCGCGGGGAGTTTGCTTGCGCGAAAAGCACCCGCCCCTCCCGGGAGACCCGCCACCGAAGCCAGGACCTCCGGTGATTTTCGTGCTGGTAGAATCGCTTCGCTTCGACTTGTTGGAACGTTACCCCGAGGCCGTGCCTTTTCTCAGGAGGCTGTCTCGGGAGGCCACTCGCTTCGAAAAGGCGTACACGCCTTCCACCCACTCAGACTACGCAGACTTGGCCATTTGGTACTCCATGTACCCGTTGCGAAGTGGCCTGCGCAACTCGTGGCGTAGGGACGACCCGAGGCGTGGCGTATCGTTGTTTGGCGCCCTTAAAAGAGCGGGTTACAAGACGGCGTACTTTTCGTCACAGAATGAGCGCTGGGGGAACATGATCGAGTGGCTGGAAAACCACGAGCTCGACAAGTTCTTCCATTCGGAAAACGGCTCTGGTGCTACGTGGGAGAACTGGGACGACCTGGAGGGACTTGCGTCGTTGATCCGCGCCGGCGTGGCGCGGGCTGGGAAGCTCGAGGATAGCGAAACCTTGCAGGCATCGCTTCGATGGATCGAGGCCGTGGGACCGAACACGCTCTTTGCGGTGGGGATCAACCTGCAAAATACACACTTCAGTTACGTCCTTCCGCCGGACGGCAAGCGGCCCTTTGGGCCCGACGAGTTGGACTTTCCTAAGGTGTATTACGCTTGGCCGAAAGACAAAGTCGAGGTGGTGAAAAGGCGCTACCTCAACGCGGTATACAACGTGGATCGGCTGCTGGAGCAATGGGCAGAGCGCTTGATGGCTCTCGATGTTTGGGACCGGGCAGTGGTGGTGATTGCCGGTGACAATGGGGAGGCTTTTTACGAACACGGGTTCGGTAATCACTCCGGACCAGCTTACGAAGAGTGTGCGAGGGTTGTGGCAATGCTGAAGACGCCTGGGCAGAAAAAGGGCGTTGTGTTCCCCATGCCAACGAACCTCGTGGATCTTCCAGCAACGGTGGTGGAGCTTGCCACGGGGGCGGTGCCGCCGAGCTTCCAAGGGGTTTCCGTGTTCGCCCAGGGGGCGAAGCGCCCTGAGGTGTACGTCCACGTGCACGCTTTCGTGGTGCAGGATGCGGTGGTGGATTGGCCTTGGAAGCTGCTTCGCACGTTCTCGCCCAGAGAGAACCTCGAGCTTTACGACCTGGAGGAGGATCCTCGTGAGCTTTCGAACCTGGCGGGGGTGCGGACGGACGTCACCGCGGCGCTGCTCGAGAAACTGGACCATTTCCGCAAGGTGCAGCTCGCCTACAACTTGTCTCCCGCGAACTTCTCGCGATACTGGCCACCTCGATTCACCTCCGATGAGCGCTGCGTCCCCGGTGGGTCCCCTCCCCGCTGAGCGTGGCGCCCAGGAGGAGCCCTTCGGCTAGGGACTCGGCGATGCCCTGGAAGTGCCAGCGGCCGAAGCGGCCCGCTGGCAGGATGCCGTGCTGCCGCAAAAGCTCCTGGGCCTCCTCCCGCCACCGCGACCCCGGCCAGCTCCAGGTGTAAGCCACGGGGATCACGGTGGCGTCCACCACCTCCGCCTCCCCCAGCCAACCCATGGCTGAAAGCTCCGCCAGCGTGGCCTGGACCATTTCCTGCACCCGCCCCGGGGAGGGAGTCTCGCCGGCCAGGAAAGCGTGCTCCACGTAAAACGCCACCCCTTCCTGCTTCCGGGAGGCCGGGAGGAAACCAGGCTCCACGTTGGAGTAGACACCGACCCTGTGGAACCCCGCGGTGCTTTTCGGGAAGTACACCCAGTGATACGGGGGAAGGTTCGCCCCCTTGCGGCCTCCCACGTTCACCACCACCACCCCCGTGGCGGGGTCCTGCGGGCTTACCGGGGAAAGCCCCGCCAGGCGCAGCGTTTCGCTCAAGGGGAGCGTGCTCACCAGGAAAGCGTAGGGGAGCACGGTGCCATCCGCCAGATGCAGCTCCCGCTCCCTCGCGGCGATGCCCACCGCCGGGCAGCCCGGGCGCAGGCGGCAAGGGGCGGCCAGTTGGCCTACCAGGTGGTCGAGCCCGGCTTCGGGGTAGAGGAACGTGGTGTTGTACCCGGCAGACTCACCGAACCCCAGGGCGCCGCGGATGGTGGCCCGGAGGCTCGCCGGCGACTTGTAGGGGTCCTGGGGGGCGATGCGGCGGAAAAGCCCCGCGGTGTAAAGCTCGTGGAAGGGGAAAAAGAAAAGCTCGCACAAGGTGGGGCCGAACTGGAGGAGGAGCCACTCCTCCATGGTGCGTGGCGGCGTGTGCTGGGCCCGGGGGAGGACCACCTCTTCCAAGGCGCGGGAGGCGATGGTGGCGGGAAGGGCTGCCAGGTGGTTCTGCAGCGGGTAAGGGACGAAGAGGTCCAGCTCCGGGAGGTACACCGCAGCGTTGCGCACGTAGCGCTTGCACGGGGAGAGGCGCTGGAGGAAATCCAGCACCACCCGGTCCCCACCGAAGATCCAGTGCCCGCCGCCCCGCTCGAAGCGGTACCCGCGGCCCCCTGCTCCCGCCACACCATCCGGCTGGAGGTAGTAGGAGGCACAGATGCCCCCTGGCTCCTCGTTGGCTTCCACCACCAAGGCTTGGCTGGCCCAGCCCACCCCCAGGCCGGTGACCCCAGCGCCCAGCACCAGCGTCTCCCGCTTCACCACGCCTTGTCCCCCGGTGTAGGCCGAGCTCGCGCCACCGCGGCAAGCATAGCAACGGTCACGAAGAGCTCGCTGGCCACCACCGCCGCGGCCATCCCCCGCTCCCCCAGGCTCGGGGCGAGAGCGACAGCCAAGGCCACGTTGATCCCAGAAGCCGCTACCACGATGGCGGTGAACGCCTGGTCGCGGCGCAGGGGAAGCAAAACCTGCACCCCGAGCACGTTGCTCGCCGCCACCAGCGGCAGCATCAGCGACAAAACCCGCAGCACCGCTGCCGAGGGGGCGAACTGGGGTCCCAGCAAAAGGCGCACGATCCACGTCGCGGTGCTCGCCAGAAGCAGCCCGGCCAAAGCACCCACGGCGCAAAAAGCCACCAGCACCTGCCCTGCTTTGCGGTAAAGCGCCGCCACCCCCTCCTGGGCGACCCGCACCATGCGGGGGAACAACGCTTGGGTGAGGGGGGAAAGGGCCCGGAGCAGCGCCCGCACGATCTTTTCCGCCCCAGCGTAAAACGCCACGGCTTGCTTGCTGGCGAAAAGCCCCAGGAGGAAGGGGTTGGCCACGGTGTACGCGGTCATTGCCGCGGAGGAAAGGAAAAGCGGCCACCCCTCCCGCAAAAAGCTTTTGGCCTCGCTCCAGCTCACAAAAACGGGCCGTACGCCCCAGCGGCGGGAAGCCCAGGCAAGGCCGACGAGGCTGCCGGTCAAGGGGCCTGCCGCCAGGATCGCCGCCAGCACCACGGTGTCCTTCTCGCTTCGCACCAGGGCGAAGATCGCGCCCAGGGCTGCCAGGTTGATTACCAGGTTCAGCTTGGCGAGCTCCGCCATGCGCTCCAGGCCCAGGTACAGAAAAGCCGGGGACCAGGCCTGGGCCGCCAGCAGCACCGCGAGAACCCCCACCACCGGTGCTGCTTCCGCCACGGGGCGGACCGAGGAGCAGAGCGCCCCCAGGATCCCCAGCGCCAGCAGGCAAACCAAGGTGCGCGCCACCAGCACCTGCCCCAGCAGCCGGGAAAGTGCACCAGGTTCGTCCCGGAGCGTGGCTGCCCTGCGGGTGGCGGTGAAGTTCGAAGCGTAGTCCACCAACGTGGCCAGGGAGGTCACCAGGCTCTGGGCGAAGGCGATGGTGCCGTACCCCCGGGGGGTGAGCGTGCGCACCAGGTAAGGCAAGGTAAGAAGCGGAAACAGGTAGCTGGTGAGCGTGTCCAGGTAGAGGCCGGCGGCGTTGCTGGCCAGGCTGCGGTGGCGGTGCAGCAAGGTTTTGGCGAAAGCCCAAGGCGAGCTGGGTCGGGCGCCCATGCACGCCCCGTGCTCAGCGCCGCTGGGAGTGGGCCAGGGCTTGCCGGTCCGCTTGCACCATGAGCTGCACCAGCTCGGAAAAGCTCACCCGCGGCTGCCACCCCAGCTTTTCCCAGGCCTTGCGGGGGTCCGCTTGCAGCAGCTCCACCTCCGCCGGGCGGAAGTAGCGCGGGTCCACCACCACCAAGGTGCGGCCGGTGGCCCGGTCAACCCCCCGCTCCTCCACCCCGGAGCCTTCCCAGACGAGCTCCACGCCGATTTCCCGGAAAGCCAGCTCGCAGAACTCCCGCACCGAGTGGGTTTCGCCGGTCCCTACCACGTAGTCGTCCGGCTGCTCCTGCTGCAGCATGCGCCACATGGCCTCCACGTAGTCCCCTGCGAACCCCCAGTCCCGCCGGGCGTCCAGGTTGCCCAGGGGGAGTGGCTCTTCCCGCAAGCCCAGGGCGAACTCCGCCACGGCCTTGGTGATCTTCCGGGTGACGAAGTTTTCCCCCCGCCTGGGGGACTCGTGGTTGAAGAGGATGCCGTTGCAGGCGAAAAGCCCGTAAGCTTCCCGGTAGTTCACCGTGGCCCAGTACGCGAAGAGCTTGGCCACCGCGTAGGGGGAGCGAGGGTGGAACGGGGTCTTCTCGTTTTGCGGCACCTGCTCGGCCTTGCCGAAAAGCTCCGAGGAGGAAGCTTGGTAAAAGCGCGCCTCCGGGGCGAGCTGGCGCAGCGCCTCCAAAAGGCGCAGCGTTCCCAGGGCCACCACGTCGGCGGTGTAGGTGGGCTGGCGGAAGGAAATCCCCACGTGGGACTGGGCTGCCAGGTTGTACACCTCCTGGGGCTTTGCCACCTTCACCGCCTCGTGGAGCGAGTCCGCATCGGAAAGATCGCCGTAGTGGAGGAAAAGCCGCCGCCCGAAGCGGCGGTCGGCCCGGAGGTGGTCAATGCGGGCGCGGTTGAAGCTGGAGGAGCGGCGCACCAGCCCGTGCACCTCGTACCCTTTTTCCAGCAAAAGCTCGGCGAGGTACGACCCGTCCTGCCCAGTGATCCCGGTAACCAAGGCGCGCTTCACGCGTCCATCCTAGCACGCCGCTCCGTGCCCCGAAAATCCGCCGCTGGCGAGGTGGGCAGCGCAGTTCCGGAAGCAAGGGCCGAGGCCATGGGAAGGAGGGGGTCGGAGAGCTTGTGCTTGACAACCTTTTCACGAGGCACTGTATTGACGAGCAGGAGCAAAGACCGGAGGTGTGTCATGGGAAGCTGGCTCGACACGTGGCGCATCCGCTACCAAAGCCAGGTGGACCCCACGTTTTTCCGGGAACTCCAGGAGCTCCCCGGGGGCGAGAGCATCGCCCGGTGCATCCAGTGCGGCACCTGCGCCGGCACCTGCCCCGTGAGCCACTTCATGGACTACACGCCGCGGCGCATCATCGCCATGGCCCGGGCGGGGCTGGCGCAGGACGTGCTTTCCTGCTTCACCATCTGGCTTTGCGCCTCCTGCTACGCCTGCACCGCCGCTTGCCCCCAGAAGATCCCCATCACCGACGTGATGTACGCGCTCAAGAGGTTGGCGATCCAGCGCCGCGCCTACCCCCGCCGCTTCCCGGTGCCGATCCTCGCCAGGGAGTTCTTCCGAGTGGTGGGCAAGCGGGGGCGCAACTCCGAGGGGGAGGTGACGCTGCGCATGTACCTCAAGGCCGGCCCATGGCGGCACGTGAGCAAGGCGGGGCTGGGACTGCGCATGTACCTCAAGGGCCGGTTGGGGGTGGTGCCGGACAAGATCCGCGACAGGGCGCAGCTTTCCCGGCTTTTCGGCAGCTTGGAGCGCCGCTTGGCCGGCGTTTCCCAGCAAAGGCAAGAGCCACCGCTGGCGGCTTCCGGGGAACGGGCAGCTGCCTGCTGCGGTGGCCAGGCGGGAGGTGTGTCGTGAGCTACCTCTACTACCCAGGGTGTTGCTGTGCGCTCAAGGCCACGGGCAGGGCTTACGAGGAGTCGCTGCTGGCGGTGCTGGCAAGGCTCGGGGTGCAGTTCCCCGAGCTTGGGGACTGGAACTGCTGCGGCGCCACCATGTACATGGCGGTGGACGAGAAGCGCTCCTCGGCCCTTTCCCTGCGCAACTTGGCGCTGGCGGAAAAACAGGGGGGCAACGGGCCGGTGGACCTGGTCACCCCTTGCCCCGCCTGCTACGTGGTGATGAAGAAGGCGCAGAAGACCTTGGAGGAGGGGGGGCCGGTGGCGGAGGCGCTGCAGGGAGCGCTGCAGGACGCTGGCCTCGCCTACGGGGGACAGGTGCGGGTGCGCCACCCCCTGGACGTGCTGGTGAACGACGTGGGGCTCGCCCGCATCAGCCAAGCGGTGACCCGCCCCTTGGCGGGCCTGCGGGTGGCCTGCTACTACGGGTGCCTGCTCACCCGCCCCTTCGCGGTCTTCGACGATCCCGCGGATCCCCGCACCTTGGACCGGCTGGTGGCGGCCCTGGGGGCGGAGCCGGTGGACTGGCCGTTGAAGACCCGGTGCTGCGGGGGCTCGCTCACCGGCACCGTGGAGGAGGTGGGGTTGCGCCTGGCGTACATCCTCCTCCGGGAGGCCAAGCAAAGGGGGGCGGAAGTGGTGGTCACTGCTTGCCCCTTCTGCGAGTGCAACTTGGAGTGCTTCCAGAAGAAGGTGCGCCGCGAGTACCCGGACCTGGCGGCGCTGCCCGCGGTGTTCTTCACGCAGCTCGTCGGGGTGGCCATGGGCATACCGGCCAAGGAGCTGGGGCTGCACCGGCTGCTGGTGCCCCTGGAGCCAGCCCTGGCGAGGGTCCATCGGGGAGGAAGCTATGCTGCCGCAACCGCCTGAGCCAGCCAACGGTGGGCCGCGGATCGGCGTGTACGTTTGCCGCTGCGGCATCAACATCGCGTCCAAGGTGAACGTGGCGGAGGTGGTGGAGTTCGCCAAGCGCCTCCCGGGGGTGGTGGTGGCCCGGGAGTACCCGTTCATGTGCTCCGATCCCGGCCAGGAGATGATCCAGAAAGACATCCGCGAGCTGGGGTTGACCCGGGTGGTGGTGGCCTCCTGCTCGCCGTTGATGCACGAGCCCACGTTCCGCGGGGCCACCGCCAAAGGTGGGCTCAACCCGTTCCTCTTCCAGATGGCCAACATCCGCGAGCACGTGAGCTGGGTGACCCTGGACCCGCAGGCGGCCACGGAGAAGGCCAAGGCGCTGGTGGCGGGGGCGGCGAGCCGCGTGTGGCACCACCAGGAGCTGGAGCGCAAGCGGGTGGAGGTACACCGGGACGCGATGGTGGTGGGGGGAGGGATCGCCGGCATCCACGCCGCTCTCACCTTGGCGGATTCCGGGAAGACCGTGTACCTGGTGGAGCGGGAGCCCTCCATCGGCGGGCACATGGCGATGTTCGACAAGACCTTCCCCACCTTGGACTGCGCTGCCTGCATCCTCACCCCGAAGATGACCGCGGTGGCCGCTCACCCTAACATCCAGCTGCTTTCCTACAGCGAGGTGGAGAAGGTGGAGGGCTACGTGGGCAACTTCACGGTCACCGTGCGCCGCAAGGCGCGGTACGTGGACGTGGATGCCTGCACCGGGTGCGGGGAGTGCGAGAAGGTTTGCCCGGTGGAGCTCCCCTCCGAGTTCAACCAGAGGCTTTCCACCCGCAAAGCCATTTACCGGCCGTTCCCCCAGGCGGTCCCCGGCGCCTACACCATCTCCCGCCGGGGCATGCCCCCCTGCCAAGCGGCCTGCCCGCTGCACCAGGCGGCTCAAGCGTACGTGGCGCTTATCGCCCAGGGGCGGTTCGCCGAGGCACTGCAGGTGATCCTCCGGGACAACTGCTTGCCGGAGATCTGCGGCAGGGTCTGCACCCACCCGTGCATGAGCTCCTGCACCCGCTGCGGGGTGGACGACGCCATCAGCTTGCCCGCGCTGAAGCGGTTCGTGGTGGACCAGGCCGGGGACTACGACTTCCCCAAGCCCAGGGAGGAGCGCGCTGAGAGGGTGGCGGTGGTGGGGGCGGGCCCCGCTGGGCTCGCCTGCGCCTTCGAGCTGCGCCAGCGGGGGTACCAGGTCACGGTGTTCGACAAGGCCCCGGTGGCGGGCGGCATGCTGGCCTTGGGGATCCCCGCCTTCCGGCTCCCCAGGGAGGTGCTGGAGGCCTCGATCCGGCGGTTCCAGCGGCTCGGGGTGGAGTTCCGCCTGGGGGTGGAGGTGGGGCGGGACGTAACGCTGGAGCAGCTGCGGCGGGAGTTCGCCGCGGTGTTCGTGGCGGTGGGGACGCACCGGGAGCGCAAGCTCAACATCCCCGGGGAGCAGCTTGCCGGGGTGTTCGGCGGGGTGGATTTCCTGCGGCAGGTGAACTTGGGAAGGCCCCCCGAGCTTTCTGGCCGAGTGCTGGTGATCGGCGGCGGCAACTCGGCTTTGGACGCCGCTCGCACGGCGCTGCGCTGCGGGGCGGCGGAAGTCACCATCGTTTACCGTCGTACCCGGGCAGAAATGCCGGCGGATCCCGCGGAGGTGGAGGCGGCGGAGGCGGAAGGGGTGCGCTTCGAGTTCCTGGCTGCCCCAGTGGCGTTTTCCGGGGAGAGGAGGCTCACCGGGGCGGTGCTGCAGCGCATGCGCCTGGGGGAGCCGGACGCCTCGGGGCGCCCTCGCCCGGTGCCGATCCCCGGTTCCGAGTTCACCGTGCCTGCCGATGCGGCGATCGTCACCGTGGGGCAGGTGCCCGAGGTGGAAAAGCTCGGGCTGCCCACGAGCCCCTGGGGCACGCTGGCGGTGGAGGAGGAAACCATGGCCACGCCGCTGGCAGGGGTGTCCGCGGGGGGCGACTGTGTCACCGGCCCGGATGTGGTGGTCACCGCCATGGCTTCCGGGCGACGGGCCGCGGAGTCCATCCACCGCTTCATCCTCGGCCAAGACCTGCGGGCCGGGCGGGAGCGGGAGGTGCGGGTGGTGCAAGCCTGGGAGGTGGACACCGAGGGGCTGCCGGTAGCTCGGCGGGTGCCCATGAACGAGATCCCCATCCAGGAGCGGCGCTCGTTCCGGGAAGTGCACACCGGGTACACCCCGGAGCAGGCCATCGCCGAAGCCAAGCGCTGCTTGTCCTGCGGCATCTGCTGCGACTGCCAGCTGTGCGCCACGGTTTGCCAGCGGCAGGCGATCCACTACGACGACCGAGACCTGCTGGTGGAGCTACCGGTGGGGGCGGTCGTCGTGGCCACGGGTTTCGCCCCGTTCGATGCCCGCAAGGTCCCCGAGTACGGCTACGGCCGCTACCCCAACGTTTACACCAGCTTGGGGGTGGAGCGGCTGGTGAACGCTTCGGGGCCCACGGGAGGGGAGATCCGCCTCCGGGACGGGCGCGTGCCCCGAGCGGTGGGGATCATCCACTGCGTGGGTTCCCGGGATCAGCGGCACCACAAGTACTGCTCCCGGGTTTGCTGCATGTACTCCTTGAAGCTCGCCCACCTCATCCACGAGCGCACCGGGGCGAAGGTGTACAACTTCTCCATTGACATGCGCACCCCGGGGAAGGGGTACGAGGAGTTCTACCTGCGGCTCATGGAGGAGGGGGTGGAGTGCATCCGCGGCCGGGTGGCGGAGGTCACCGACTGGGCCATGAGCCCCGAGGAGGAGGGGAAGCTGGTGCTGCGGGTGGAGGACACCAACATCGGCGTGGTGCGCCGCATCCCCGTGGACATGGTGGTGCTGGCGGTGGCGCTGGAAGCCCGCCCCGACGCCGAGGAGGTGCGCCGGCGGTTCAACATCTCCTGCTCCACCGAGGGGTGGTTCCTGGAGCGGCACCCCAAGCTGGCGCCGGTGGCCACCTTCACCGATGGCGTGTGGGTAGCGGGGGCCTGCCAGGGACCCAAGGACATCCCTGACACCGTGGCGCAAGCGGGAGCTGCCGCGGGGGAGGCGCTGGCGCTCTTGGACCGGGGTTACGTGGAGCTGGAGCCCAACGTGGCTTGGATCGAGGAGGAGGTTTGCTCCGGCTGCAAGACCTGCATCCCCCTGTGCCCCTTCTCGGCCATCGTCTTCGACGGCGAGAAAGGTATTTCCCGCATCAACGAGGCGTTGTGCAAGGGGTGCGGCACCTGCGTGGCCGCGTGCCCCTCGGGTGCCGCCCAACAGCACCTGTTCACCGACCAACAGCTTTTGGCGGAGGTGAAAGGAGTGTTGGCACAGCCTCGCGAGCCCTTCGAGCCGCGCATCGTGGCGTTTTTCTGCAACTGGTGCACCTACACCGCTTCCGACCTGGCTGGCACCGCGCGGATGAGCTACGCCCCCAACGTGCGGGTGATCCGCGTCATGTGCTCCGGGAGGGTGGACCCCCAGTTCGTGCTGGCTGCCTTCCGGGAGGGGGCAGACGGGGTGCTCATCGGCGGCTGTCACCCGGGGGACTGCCACTACCAGGAAGGCAACTACAAGTGCCTGCGGCGCTTCGTGGCGCTGCGCCGGCTGCTGGCGCAGTTCGGCGTGCGTCCCGAGCGGCTGCACTTGGAGTGGATCTCCGCTTCGGAAGGGGAAAAGGTGCAACGGGTGGTGAACGAGATGGTGGAGCAAGTGCGGCAGCTGGGCCCCTTCCCCCGGGAGCACCAACCCCAGGAGGAGGTGGCAGCCGCCGCCGGGGGGTGCCTATGAGCAAACCCAAGGTGGCGTTCTACTGGTGCGCCTCCTGCGGGGGGTGCGAGGAGGCCGTGGTGGACCTGGCGGAAGCGATCCTGCCGGTGGTGGAGGCGGTGGATATCGTCTTCTGGCCCGTGGCTCTGGACTTCAAGCGGGAAGACCTGGAAGCCATGGGGGACGGAGAAATTACCGCCAGCTTCGTCAACGGCGCGATCCGCACCTCGGAGCAGGAGGAGATGGTGCAGCTGCTGCGCCGCAAGCCCCAGCTGCTGATCGCCTTCGGGGCCTGCGCGCAGCTGGGAGGCATCCCCTCCCTGGCCAACCTGTTTTCCCGGGAGGAGACCCTCCGCTGGGTGTACGAGGGCTCCCCCTCCACCGACGGCGGGGTTCGCCCCCAGGTGCGTTGGCGGGCGCCGGAAGGGGAGCTGGAGCTTCCCAGCTTCCACGGCCGGGTGCGCAGCCTCCACCAGGTGGTGCCGGTGGACTACGCGCTCCCCGGCTGCCCCCGCCGGTGGCGTTGGTGAGCCAAGCGCTGGAGGCGTTGCTTTCGGGCAAGTTGCCCCCTCGGGGCGCGGTGCTGGCCCCGGACGTGGCGCTGTGCGAGTCCTGCCCGCGCAAGGAGTCCAAGCCGGACAAGCTCTCGGTCTCCCGCTTGGTGCGGCCGCACCAGGTGGAACTGGACGAAACCACCTGCCTGCTAGCCCAAGGGGTGGTGTGCCTGGGCCCAGCCACCCGCTCGGGGTGCGGCGCGGCTTGCATCGCGGGCAACATGCCCTGCACCGGCTGCTTGGGCCCCACCAGCCGGGTCCTGGACCAAGGGGCCAAGGCGCTTTCCGGGCTCGCTTCGCTGCTGGCCGCCCAGGAGCCCCAGGAGGCCGAGCGGCTCCTGGAGGGGCTGCCGGATCCTGCCGGCACGTTCTACCGCTACAGCGTGGCCGCCTCGTTGCTGGAGGTGGCCCGGGGGGAGGTACGCCATGAAGGGCACGGTGGTCATTGATCCCATCACCCGCCTGGAAGGCCACGGGAAGGTGGCGATCTTCCTGAACGAGGCGGGGAACGTGGAGCGGGCTTACTTCCAGGTGCCGGAGCTGCGAGGGTTCGAAACGTTCGCGGTGGGCAGGCCGGCGGAAGAGATGCCGCAAATCACCTCCCGCATTTGCGGGGTGTGCCCCACCGCCCACCACATGGCCTCCACCAAGGCGCTGGACGCGCTCTACCAGGTGGAGCCGCCGCCGGCAGCCAAGAAGATCCGCGAGCTCGTGTACAGCACGTTTTTCGTGGAGGATCACGCGCTGCACTTTTACTTCCTGGGCGGGCCCGACTTCGTGGTGGGCCCCCAGGCGAGCCGGGGCGAGCGCAAGATCCTCGGGGTGCTGGGGAAGGTGGGGCTCGAGGTGGGCAAGGAGGTGATCGGCCTGCGGCGGCAAATGCGGGAGCTCATTACCCGGGTGGCGGGGAAGGTGATCCACCCGGTGTTCGGGTTGCCGGGCGGAGTGGCGAAGAAGCTCACCCAGGGGGACGTAGCGGCGTTCCAGGAGGGGGCGCGGCACGCGGTGGAGTTCGCCAAGTTCTCCCTGAAGCTGTTCGCCGACGTGGCGCTGGCCAACAAGGCGTACGTGGACTGGGTCACCTCCGAGGCCTACGCCCACCGCACCTACTCCATGGGCCTGGTGGACGAGCAGGGGCGGGTGAACTTCTACGACGGCCAGCTGCGGGTGGTGGACCCGGATGGCCGGCAGCTGTGCCGTTTTCCAGCTTCCGAGTACCTGGCGCACATCGGCGAGCACGTGGAGCCCTGGAGCTACATCAAGTTCTGCTACCTGCGGGACGTGGGGTGGAAGGGGTTCGTGGACGGCAAGGACTCCGGGGTGTACGCGGTGGCGCCGCTGGCTCGCCTCAACGCCGCCACCGGCATGGCCACCCCCGCCGCCCAGGAGGAGTACGAGTGGTTTTACGCCACCCTGGGGGGCAAGCCGGTGCATTTTACCCTGGCCAACCACTGGGCGCGGCTCATCGAGATGCTTTACGCCGCCGAGCGCATGGCGGAGCTGGCTGCCGACCCGGAGATCCTCGATCCCAAAGTGCGGGTGCTCCCCACCGCCGTGCCCCAGGAAGGGGTGGGGGTGGTGGAGGCGCCCCGGGGGACGCTCATCCACCACTACCGCACCGACCCGCGGGGGGTCATCACCGCGGCCAACCTCATCGTGGCCACGCAAAACAACGCCGCGCGCATCGCCATGTCCGTGGACAAGGCGGCCCGAGCGCTCATCAAGAACGGCCAGGTGGACGACGGGCTTTTGAACATGGTGGAAATGGCGTTCCGCGCCTACGACCCGTGCCACGGGTGCGCCACCCACGCGCTCCCGGGTACCATGCCGTTGGTGGTGCGGCTTTACGGCCCCCAGGGGGAGGTGCTTGGCGAGTTGCGGCGCTAGCGGCCGGGTGCTGGTCCTGGCCCTGGGGAACGAGCTTTTGGCCGACGACGCGGTGGCGCTCTTGGCGGCCCGGGAGCTGGCGGGGGCGGTGGGGGAAGGTGTGGAGGTGCGGGAGGCCGCCCAGCACGGCATGGCGTTGCTGGAAGAGCTCTGCGGTTTTCGGGCCGCGGTGATCCTCGATGCGCTTTGCACCGGGGTCGCCCCGCCGGGCACCGTGCACCGCTTCGCGCTGGAGGACCTCGCCCCGGCGCTGGCCCCTTCCCCCCACTGGGCGGGGCTTCCGGAGGTGGCGGCGTACGCCCGGGCAGCCCAGCTTCCCTTTCCCGAGGAAGTGGTGATCCTCGCGGTGGAGGCGGTGGACCTGGCCACCGTGGGGGGTGCCCCCACGCCCGCGGTGCGCGCCGCGATCCCCGCGCTGGTGCAAGCCACCCTGGCGGAGCTCTCCCGCCTCACCCCCCGCCGCGCTCCTTGACCTCCCTCCCGCGCCTCGTTGCTCGCAAGGCGACCCCAGCGGTGCGCGAGTCCACCGGAAGCAGGTCAGACAATCGCAAAAGGCTAGAAGGCCTCGCCGTTAGGCTCCGGCCGCGTCCCATGGAGACCCTCAACGCCGCGATTGCTCGAGCTTCAAACAAGCCGCACGCGGCGTGGCATCGTGGGATCCCTCGAAAAAAACTGCCGAGCACAGCGAGGGTACCGGAACCCCCGCGCGCGAGCGGACCCGCAGCCCCATGGCATGTTCACGCACAACAGCTGACAAAGCCAAAGCGGGCAAGTCAACTTTGCCAATCACGTCGCCCGGCCCCAAGCTGGCAGAGTGCTCGGGAACACAGGGGCTGTCCCCAGCAGCCGCTGTTGCCAGCCCGTTCCCTGTAATCCGCCCGGGCCACGCCAGGCGGACCAAAGCCTAAATCAGCACTCCGCCGGCGCGCCGTACCGCGAGCAGCAAGCCGGGTCAACCTCTGCGGGCGAAAGACTCTCTGAGCCGGCAAAGACTTTTATGACCTCCACCAAACGTATCCGTGCCAGCGAACGCCACCCCAGGCAACCCGCCCAAGCAACCCAAACGTTAGGTTTTGCTAGTCCTTTCTGTTCACGTCCAACTACGCGCACTGTAGTCGAGGCCAAGTGCAGCGGAGGGGCGTCAGGTGGAAGAGATGGTTAGCTGGCTTGCGTTCCTAACTTCGAGAGTAAATACTCCTGCAATGCGATCGCTTGGTTATGCTCGCTATCGCTGGCCGAAAACAACAGCGTCACGGTTCCTTTTGCCGCCGCTTCAAGCAGGACATGCACGCACTCGGGATTTTTATCGAGTTCTGCGAAGTAACGCCTCTTGAATTCTTCCCACTTTGACGGGTCGTGGGCGAACCACTTTCTCAAAGCCGTGCTCGGCGCTACGTCCCGTAGCCACAGGTCCGCTCGGACTTGCTCCTTTGTCATTCCACGCGGCCAGATGCGATCCACCAGAACACGAAAACCGTCACGTGCATCGGGAGGATCGTAGACACTTTTTGTCCGTATGTTTAGGATCATGTTGCGGCCCTGCTAACACCCGGCATCGCGGGGATGCGTCGCGTCTTGGCCTCCAGCGACCAATTCACCAGCGATCGCTGGTGCCGACAGGGGCCGAAAACTAGTGAAGAGAGGTCCCATATGCAGTCCGGAAACATGCACGTAAAGTCGCTCCAAAAGGGCGTTGAAAGGACTAATGGCCTGCGCTTCAGCCACTCCCATGATACGCCGCACCCCATTGCCCGAAGCTCGCGAAACTTATGCCAGGTTACCACGTGCCAGGTTACCACGGCGGGAGGCAGGGAAGGCGGTGGGCCCTTAGGCGCTTGCTGGTGGCGAGCGCACCCGATGACACGATCCCTTGCGCCGATAAGCGCGTTTGTGGTCTTTTGCCCAAGTGCCGACGACATCGGCAGCCGCGATCGCCTTTTTAGCCCAACCGTTGGGAGGCCGTCAAGAAGGAGCGCCGCATTTGGTGTGGGGATGGCGATGTCAGCCGTGGAAGGGAGTCTCTTGGTGGTGGACGAACGCGTGAGAATTTTGGGGGCGGTGGGGAGCATCTGCCCGGAGGCCGCCAGAGTCGCGGGAAGCGCGGGATGCTCCGCGGCGGGGAGCGCCCTCCCAGGGTGGAACATCCAGCTGCCTGGCGCGTGATCCGGAGGTGGGCTTGCGCCCCCACCGACAGGCAACCGGAGCGGAGGCGGAGCAAGCTCAAGCGTGGTGCCGAAGGCGGGGGGAACGGCAGGCTCCGGGAACGTTTGCCAGGGACTGGGGGCGGCCGATGCGCTTTTCCCAGTTCCCCCGGGAGCACTGGATGCGCCTGCGAACCACCAACGTGGTGCCGTCGGCGTTTGTCGCCTTGCGGCTGCGCACCGATGCCGCCAAGCGCTTCGAGCGTTGCGGCCGGGCCACCGGGGTGATTCGGAAGATGCTCATGGTGGCCAAGCCGCGCTTGCCCCGCCTCGACGCACCGCTTCACGGAAGCTGCCGAGCGACCGCGGGCAACAGCGGGGAACGTTGCTCGATACCCTCAGCGGTTCCCATGTTCGTCTTTGCTTCCGCATCTGCTTGGTGGACCGGGCCAAAGGTGTCCCCTGATTCCCGAGTAACGTCCTGAAGTGCTCCGCTCGCGAAGGGGTCTTGGGCAGGAGAAGGCCCAACGTTCTGGTAGCGAAAGTTGCGGTAAAAGGTATTCCACGGCTCTTGCTGGAGGAGGAAGGGACTCGCCAGCAGCACAAAGCGATTGATGCCCTGGCGCTGGCAGATCGCGATGTAATCCAGCGTGCCCGAGGGATCTTTGGTGGGAAGGTTCGGGTTGTGCGTATACTGGATCCGCACTTTTTCCACGGAGGTAAAAGAAAGGATGAGGCGCAGGAGCGATTCAAGCGATTGTCCCGGCTCCTGCGAGACGATGGGGAGATCCATCCACACCACCTCATCTACCTGGTCTTCTAAAGTGGTCCACACTTGCTGGACCATCCCAATACTTTCCGGCTGCCGGAGCATCATCGCGGAGAACCAAAGCACCACGCTCTTTCTTTCCTCGCGGGCGCGCCGCAGGAAGGCTTCTCCTGACGCCACCAGCTCAGCGTGCGTTGGTGTGCGCGCGAGCTGCTCCAGCACATAAGCCCAGGTTGGAGCAGCAACTTGCGAGAGGCTCTCAAGCCACTGTTCCCGCGTTGTGGATCGCCCGGGGTCATAGCGCACGCCGAGGGGTGCCAGCCGCCGAGCAAAATCCTCGTTAGAGCTGGTTTCCCAGCCTTCGGTGCCGGTGGGAAAGAAACCCGCCACGAGTCGGTGAAGAGCCCACTGGTTTGCCTGGTTAACAAGCCGAACGGACGAGGGGAAATCGTAAAAGGTCGGTGGCAGGATTCCGACCACGAAAGCATCGAACGTTCCCACCTCCTGCCACTGCTGGATGGCCCTCTCGACGACCGGACCGTTCGTTTCTGTCAGTGCCTCCGCCACAATCCACCACAGACTTTCGACTCGCTTTGGTTCCCGGCTGAGGTGGCGGCGGGGGGAGCGCCAGCGGTCGCCGAGGCCGAAGTGCTCGGCGATGAAGCGCTGGAACGCTTCGCCGGTGGGACGGAGGCTGCCATCGGGGTTGACCAAGGCCCGGGCCTTGGCCGCGTCCACGCTGAACCAGACCGCTACAGGTAAGGCTAACTCCACCACCTTTCCCATGACAGATGTGGTTTGGTTGGGGTCATCGTTGTGTTGGCCGATTTCGTTGGTGAGAGCGGGCAGCCCAGTCTGCGAGGCGAGGTACGCCACCGCCTCCCCCAGCGCTTGGGTGTCGGCGATGTACCAGTGGAAGTTCACGTAGTCCGCACCGGCGGGGCGATAGGAAGCCAAAAGCGCCTTAGCTTCTACCGCGGGAGCTTGGACGCGAAATCGGTGCACCGCGGTTCGTTTCGATGGGGGCCGGCGGGTTCGGGGACGGCGTACACTTGGGCCATGAGCGGAGAGGGGATGACAGCAGGGGGGTTGCCGCCCCACCCGGAGCTTGCCCGCTACTACCGGCCCGGGGAGAAGAAGCGGTTCGTGCGGGAGATCTTCGACGCTACCGCCGAAGACTACGAGCGGGTGGAAAGGCTCATGAGCTTGGGGTGGGGGGCGTGGTACCGCCGCCGGGCGCTGCGGCGCCACGGCTTGCCCCAGGGAAACCGGGGGCTGGACGTGGCCATGGGCACGGGCCTGGTGGCCCGGGAGATCCTCCGCCTCGCGGGGAACGGGCTTTTGCTGGTGGGGCTGGATCCCTCCTTGGGCATGCTCCACCAGGCCCGCCGGCGGCGCGCGCTTCCAGCGGTGGCCGCCTTCGGCGAGGCCACGCCGTTTCCCCCGGGCACGTTCGATTTCCTCACCATGGGCTACGCGCTGCGCCACCTTCCGGACCTGCTGCTCACCTTCCGGGAGTTCCACCGGATCCTGCGCCCCGGGGGGAAGGTGCTGATCCTGGAAATCACCCCCCCGCGGCGCGGTTTGGGCAAAGGGCTTTTGAAGTGGTACATCCGCTTCCTCACGCCGGCAGCGGCGCTGCTGTTCACCGGCCACAAGGCCACGGCGCGCCTTTGGCGCTACTTTTGGGACACCATGGAGGCTTGCGTGCCCCCCGAGGAGGTGCTCCAGGCGTTGGAGAAAGCCGGGTTCGCCCGGGTGAGCCGGTTCGTGGAGCTGGGGATCTTTTCCGAGTACACCGGCATCAAGCCCTAACGCTGGCCTCGCCCGAAGGCAGAAAGCAGCGCCAGCTCGCCGCCCAGGAGCACCACGAGCCAGAACAGCATCAGGGAAACCAAAAGCACCAAGAGCAAGCTCAAGGGGCCGTAGATCAGGTCCAGCTCGGGGAAAAGCCGCAGGTAGAGCTTCACCCCAGCGGAAAGCAACAGCACCGAGCTGGTGCCCACCAAAGCACCGAGGCCAGCAGCGCGCCACGGCACCAGGGTCGGGGGGAAAAAGCGGTACACCAAGGTCAGCGCCGCCAGCCCCCCCAAGAACGAGAGCACGCTGCGCAGGCTGCCGAGCCAGGGCAGCAGCCCGGGAATCGCCAGGGCTGCCTCCAGGGCGAAGAACCCGGCGAGGAGAAGCGGCCCCAGCAGCACCAGGAAGGCGAAGCTCCCCACCCTCACCCAGCGCCGGCGGTGGCGCTTTTCCGCCATGGCCACGAACGCTTGCTCGATTTGCAGCAGCGCGGAAAGCGCGGAGAAAAAGGCGAGCACCAGCGCCACCGCCCCCAGCGCCGCGGTTTTCTGGGCCAGCTGCGCCAGGGTTTCCTGCACCTGCTCGGGGGAGTAGGGCAAAAGCTGCGCCAGGGCTTTCACCAGCGCTGCGGCTTTTTCCGGGGCCACCAGGGCGGCTCCGGCGAACACCACCGAAGCGGTGGGTACCAGGGAAACCAGCGTGGTGTAGGAAAGCGCCGCGGCGTGCAAGCTGAGGCGGTGGCGTCCTCCCCGGCGCAGCAGCTCCCGGAGGGTGGCGGCCGCTCCCCGGGCGAGGGCGGCTAGAGCTCCACCTGCTCTTGGAAGGATGGGACGTGGCATGGCCACCCGAGCTCCCGCTCCACGAGCTCCCGGAAAGCTTCCGCAGCTTGCGTTTCCCCGTGGGTCACGAACACCTTCCGGGGTGGGGCTTCCGCCTGGCGCAGCCAAACCAGGAGCTCCTCCCGGTCCGCATGGGCGGAAAGCGACGAGATTTGGTCAATCTTCGCCTTCACCGGCACGTGCTCGCCGAAGATCTTGATGGAAGGCTCCCCCTCCAGGAGCTTGCGCCCCCGGGTACCCGCCGCTTGGTAGCCCACGAAAAGCACCGTGTTGCGCTGGTCGGGGAGACGGTGGCGCAGGTGGTGGAGGATGCGGCCCCCGGTGGCCATCCCCGAGGCGGCGATGATCACCGCGCTCTCCTGGAGCGCGTTGAGCTGCTTGGACTCCTCCACCGAGGCGATGGCCCGGAAGCGGGAGGGGAGGAACGGGTCCTCGTCCTCCTCGATCACCCGGGTCTCCGCGTCGTGCTCGGTGGCCGCTTGGCGGTAAATGGCGGTGGCCTGGCGGGCCATGGGGGAATCCAGGTAAACCGGCAGCGGCTCCAGGTCCCCGTCGTCCTCCATCTCCCGCAGGTAGTAGAGGATTTCCTGGGTGCGACCCACGGCGAAGGCGGGGATCAGCACCAGGCCGTTCACCTTGACGGTCTCGGCGATGACCTCGGCAAGCTTGTCCCGGGGGTCCAGGTCCTCGTGGACCCGGTCGCCGTAGGTGGACTCCACCACGAGATAGGTGGCACCGGGGAAAGGCTCCGGAGGCTGGAGGATCGGCACCCCGTAGCGCCCCACATCCCCGGAAAAGTACACGGTGACCGGCTCGCCTCCCCGGCCCTTGCAACGCAGCTCCACCGCCGCCGCCCCCAGGATGTGCCCCTGGCGGTAGAACGTGAAGCTGCACCCCGGGTGCAGCGTGGTGGGTTCGTGGAACCGCACCGCCCGCACCAGGCGCAACGCCGCCGCCGCGTCCCGGGTGTCAAAAAGCGGCAGCGCTGGGGAGTGCTTGGAGGATCCCACCTTGTTGGCGAAGTGCGCCTCTTCCTCCTGCAGGTGCGCGGCGTCGGGCAGCAGCACCGACAAAAGCCGCGCGGTGGGGGGCGTGGCGAACACCGGCCCAGCGAACCCCTCCCGCACCAGGCGGGGGAGGAAGCCGGTGTGGTCAATGTGAGCATGGGTGACGATGATCGCGTCAATGCTCCGGGCTGGTACCGGGAAAGGCTGCCAGTTGCGCAGCCGCAGCTCCTTCTCCCCCTGGAAAAGCCCGGCATCCACGAGGATGCGGCGGCCGTGCACCTCCAAAAGGTAACGGGAGCCGGTGACGGTCCCCGTGGCACCGAGAAACGTGAGCGTCGCCATGGGCATACTATAGCCTTCCCGGGCTCGCTCCCCCGCGCCGCGGGGAAAGCCTGGTGCGGAGGTGCGCTTGCTGGGACACCAACTGCGGATGGCGGCGCTGCATACGTTTTGGCGGGGGTAAAGCGATGCGGAAGGCTTTCAGCCGCGGCTTGCTCGCCGCTGGGGTGTTTGCGGCCTTCGCTGGCTACCTTTTTTGGGTAGCCCGGTTCACCGTGGGGGGCGCCACGGGGGCCGACGAGACGGGCTACCTGGGGCTCGCCCGCGGGCTTGCCCAGGGAACGCTGGCGGAGCCGCTGCCCCTGCCCCCTGGCGTCGCGCCCGGGGAGTTTTCTCCCTGGCTTTTCACGCCCCTGGGCTTTGCCCCTCGGTCGGCGGGGGACTTCCCCACCATGGGCTCGGTGTACCCCCCAGGCTTACCGTTCCTGCAGCGCTGGGCCTACGCCGCCACCGGCGATTGGGAGCGGGCTGCCAGGTTGGTTTCCTTGCTCCACCTGGGGGCGGCGCTGCTGCTGCTTGGGTTGCTCGGGAGGGTTCTGGGGCTGGGAGCGGCGGAAAGTCTTGCTTCCACCGCGTTGTTCGCTGTGAACCCTCTGGTGCTGCGTTCTTTTGCCGCCAACATGAGCGACGGCCCGGCCACCACTTGGCTTTTGGCAGCGCTGGTGCTTGCCGCCTGGGCGGGACGCCGCGGAGGGAGGTGGCAGGGCTTGGGCGCTTTCGGCGCCGGGGTAGTGCTGGGGCTTTCCCTGGCGATCCGGCCCACCAACCTGCTGGGTCTACCAGCGCTGGTGCTGCTTTTGGGAGGCAGGTGGAAGCTGCTGCTCGCTGCGCTGGCTGGCTTGCTAGCCGGGGCAACGCCGCTTGCGCTTTACAACGGAGCGGCGTTCGGGTCGCCGCTGCGTTTCGGCTACGGGAGCCTGGCGGAGCGCTTCCACGTTCGCTACATGCCCGCAAGGCTCGGCTTTTCGCTCCGCTGGCTTTTTGTTTTCCTGGGAGCCTTCGGGCCGGCCTTGATGGTGCTCCCTTGGCCGCGGGACCGCGTGCGCCGGAGACTCTTGCTGCTGGCAGCAGCCTCTTTTCTGCCTTTCCTGCTGTTTTACTCGCTTTACTGGTTCACCGACCGGGCTTGGTGGTTCTTGCGGTTCTTGCTCCCCGGGCTTGGCCCGCTGTTTCTCGCCGTGGGGGCGGGGGCGCTGGCGTTGGGCGATAGCGTGCCGCGGGCTTGGCTGCGGCGGCTTGCGAGGGGCTCGCTGCTGCTCGCTCTTTTCGCTTCGGCAGCGTTTTGGGACCGCAAGCTCGCGGTTTTTTCGCTAGCAAGGCAGCATCGGGAGGTACAGCAGGCGGTACGGAGCCTCCTGCCAGCGCCTTCCTCCGGGGCTATGGTGGTGTTTTGCGGCGAGCTTTCGGGCCCCGTGTGGTTTTACACGGGGTTTCCCTTGGTGCGCGTGGACCGCGCGAGCCCCCAGGAGCTGGCCAGGCTTCTCCACCGGCTGCGGCAGCAGCAGGTCCATGCTGTGGGCTTGGTTTCCCGGGGGGAGCTCGGGTACCTCTCGCGGCTTTTCCCGGGGCTTTTGTACCCTCTCCAGCAAGGAAGCTTCGTGAAAGCCGCGGTGGATCTCGCCTGGCAGCCCCCACCGCCGAACAGGTTGCCACCTTCCGCCAAGCCATCGGTGGTGCCGGTACGTTGAACGGCGCCGGGCTTTCGGGAGCGGCGAGCAACGCTGCGGTTGTTCTGCCGCGGGGGGCCTGGTAGACTGGGGGCGGAGCGCTGGGGATGCCTTTGGTTGTGGACACCTTCGCGATTTACCAGGAGCTGGTGCCGCTGTTCGGCGAGGCTGCTG